>Ga0209164_1001072_pt1 | contig 41198 bp, 38 predicted proteins | sample MTBNYHSulfiMetaG_FD_187458 | JGI IMG/M metagenome (GOLD analysis project Ga0209164, IMG submission 187458) | Enrichment culture microbial communities from rom New York Harbor, USA that are MTBE-degrading - MTBE-NYH (New York Harbor Sulfidogenic)... | ecosystem: Environmental > Aquatic > Marine >... | reverse complement strand
TGCGCAGAGCCGGGAGAGGGCTCCTGGTTTGCCCTTACCTATTCCCTCTTGCGCAGAGCCGGGAGAGGGCTCCTGGTTTGCCCTTACCTATTCCCTCTTCCGTGGAGCCGGGAGAGGCCTCACGTCCTCACTGCTTGGAGCGCTCGAAGTGCACGTGGCGGCCGGCGGCCGGCCGGTGGTGGGCGTCGTCGAGTACCAGGGAGCCGTCCTCGAGATGGACGATGCCGATGCCGTAGGCCTCCGAAAGGCGGTCGGGATGCAGCGCCTGAGCCGGAGGCCCCTCGGCGTGAACCCGGCCGGACATGAGGATCACGTGGTCGGCCCGATTGGCGTCGGCAACGTCGTGGGTCGTCATCACCACGGTGACCCCCCGGGCCGTCTCGGCGGCTACGGCTTCGCGGATCCGCTCGGTGGACACGAGGTCGAGGCCGGTGACGGGTTCGTCGAGTAGCAGCAAGTCGGCCTGTTGGGCGAGGCCTTGGGCCACGAACACCCGCTGCCTTTGCCCGCCGGACAATTCGTGGAGGTGGCGCCCGGCCAGGTCGGCGACCTCCAGTCGCTCCATGGCCTCCAGGTAGGCACGCCGGTGCGGGCCGCGTAGGAAGCCCCACGGCCCGACGGCGGCGTAGCGGCCCATGGCGACCGTCTCGCGTACGGTGATCGGCATCACCTCGTTGACCTTGGTTGCCTGGAGCACGTAGGCCACCCGGCGGCGCGCCCGCCCGGGGGGCCGGCCCAGGACCTCGAGGGTGCCGCGGCGGGGGAGGAGCAGGCCGGCCAGGGCGTTCAGCAGGGTGGACTTGCCCGAGCCGTTGGGGCCGATGACGGCGGTGAGACGCCCCGCGGGGATGACGAAGTCGGAGACGTCGACGGCGAGATGGCCGCCGTAGGAGAGCACCACGCCCGTGCCGCGGGCGGCTACCGGCGACGGCATGGGGCACACTTGCCTTCGATGTCTATGCGATGACCGGTGGTCTCGTAGCCGGCGCCGTCGGCGATGCGCTCGACCAGGGCGGCGATAGTGGCCTCCGTCTGCGGGTCGATGGAGACATCGCGCACCTCTCCGCAAACCAGGCACACCAGGTGGTGGTGATGGCCGGTGAGCCACTCGGCCAGCTCGTAGCGGGCCACGCCGCCGCCGTCGTGCTCTCGGGCCAGGACCTGGGCGGTGGCGAGCACGGTGAGGGTGCGGTACAGGGAGGAGAGGGGGAGCCGGGAGCGCAACGCCCCGTGCAGGTCGCCGGCGGTGAGGGGGCCCGGGGCGTCCGCCAGGGCGCGCACCACGAGGCGACGGGCCGGAGTGAAGCGGAGGCCCTCTGCGCCCAGGACTTCGGCGACGGCGGCTTCGGCACGATCTGCTTGCGCGCTGCTCATGGCACCGTTACTATAGCACTGAGAATCATTCTCATTCTCATTATCTCTGTCAGTGTTGTCCCTGTCGGTTCGGGCCTAGGCAGCGGGAGGGCTTGATGAGATTCCGGTGGATGGTGAGCGGTCTCGCCGCTGTGGTGTTGCTCCTGGCCGGCTGCGGCGGCGGGGCAGATTCGCCCGCGATGCAAGACGGTTGCCGCGTCTCGGAAGTCGTGGTCAGCACCTCCGTTCTGGGAGACATCGTGCACAACGCGGTCGGCGAAGCGGTGAACGTCGAGGTGTTGATGCCGCTGGGCGCCGACCCGCATTCCTTCTCCCCGTCGGCCTCGCAGGCGGCGGCGCTGCGGAAGGCCGACCTGGTGGTGATCAACGGCCTCGGCCTGGAGGAAGGCCTACACGACGTGATCGCCGAGGCGGCCTCCGATGGGGTTACGGTCATCGAAGCGGCTTCGTTCGTGGAGCCGCTGCCTTTTGCCCAAGTATCGGCGCATGAAGAGGAGGGCGAGGAAGCCCATGACGAGGAGGGTGACGAGGGACACGAGCCCGGCACCCTCGACCCGCACATCTGGACCGACCCGGCGCGCATGGCCGAGGTGGCCACCGGCCTGGGCGAGGCTCTGGCCGCCGCCGATCCGTCCTGCGACGCCGCCCATCGAGCAGCAGCGGCGGCCTACCGGCAGCGCCTGGAGGCGCTGGACGTCGAGATCGAAGGGATCCTGGCCGCGGTGCCTCCCGAGAACCGCAAGCTGGTGACCAGCCACCACGCTTTCGGTTACTTCGCCGACCGCTACGGCTTCGAGATGATCGGGGTGATCATTCCCGGAGGCAGCACTCTGGCCGAGCCGAGCCCGGCCGACCTGGCCGGCTTGGTGGAGATCCTGCGCCGGGAGGGAGTGCGGGCCGTCTTCGCCGAGACCACGCAGTCGGCCGACCTGGCCGAGGTTCTGGCCGCCGAGTTGGGCGGCGAGGTCGCGGTGGTCAGCCTGTACACCGGTTCGCTGGGCGAGGCGGGTTCGGGCGCCGACACTTACCTCGGCATGCAGCGCGTCAACGCCCAGAGGATCGCGGCGGCGCTGGGGGAAGCCTGAGCCCGAGGGGTCTACTGTGAGACGGCCGTGGACTGGCTGACCGAGCCCTTCTCTTTCGAGTTCATGCAGCGTGCCCTGGCGGCGGGGGTACTCGCCGTACTGACCACCTCGGTCGTGGGTACCTGGGTGGTCTTGCGCGGCCTGGCCTTCATGGGCGATGCTCTGGCCCACGGGGTCCTGCCCGGTATCGCGGTGGCCATCCTGCTGGACATCCACCCCATGATCGGGGCGGCGGTGGCCGCGGTGGTCATGGTGGGGGCCATCTCGCTGGTGCACCGCACCACCCGGCTGTCCGAAGACACCGCGATCGGCCTGCTCTTCGTAGGCATGCTGGCGCTGGGGGTGATCATCATCTCTCGCAGCGGGTCGTTCGCCGTGGACCTGGTGGCCATCCTCTTCGGCGATGTCCTGGGCACCTCCACCGGGGACCTGATGGTGCAAGGGGTAGCCGCGGGGCTGGCGCTGGTCGGCGTGGCCTTGTTCTACCGGCCGCTCCTGGTGCTGTGCTTCAACGAGCAGAAGGCGGCCACTCTGGGCCTGCGCCCCCGCCTGGCCCACCTGGTGATGATGGGCTTGATCACCCTGGCGGTGGTCTCCTCGTTCCAGGCGGTGGGCGCCCTCCTGGTCTTCGGCCTGCTGATCGCCCCGCCGGCTACTGCAGTGCTGCTGGCGCGGCGCGTGCCCACCGTGATGGTGGTGGCGGCGGCCCTCGGCATCGGGGAAGTGGCGGCCGGCCTGCTGCTCTCCTACCACCTCGACACCGCGGCCGGGGCCACCATGTCGGCCCTGGCGGTGGCCGTCTTCTTCGTCGTGCTGGCCCTCACCCGAGGGGTGGCCCGGCTGGAGCGGCGGGCGCAATCGGCAGCGGGCGATAGCCTGGGGTGACCATGCGCCGCCTCGCTCCGTTTCTCATCGCTCTAGCTCTCGCCGCCGGGGCTTGTGCCTATGAGTCCTCGGGCACCACGACCACGACGGTGGTGGACCCGGCCGACGTGCCTCCCGCTACAGGCCCCGGGGAGCTGGTCTTCGAAGACCAGCTCATCGAGGGCTCGGCGGTGATCATGGCGTCGGTCACCATGCCCTCCGCCGGCTTCGTGGTGCTCCAGTCCGATGCCTCCGGCACGCCCGGAGAGGTCCTCGGTGTCTCCAACGTCATCGGCCGGGGCACAGTGAGCGGAGTAGTGGTGCCGCTCTTCTTCCCCCTCGAGGCCGCGGCCACCATCCACGCCACGCTGCATGTCGACATGGATGGCGACGGGCAGTTCCGCTACGAGCCGCCCGATGACTTCATCGACTTGCCGGCCACACTTGCCGGCGGGGGGCCCGCCACGGCGGTGGCAGCCATCGACTTGCTGCCTCCGCTGGCGCCGGCATCGATCTCGTTCCTGGACCAGCGCACCGACGGCACGGCCGTGGTGGTAGCCGAGGTAACCCTTCCCGGGCCGGGCTTCGTGGCTCTGCACGCCGACGAGGACGGGGTGCCCGGGGCCATCCTGGGCATCAGCGCGGTGCTCGACGAGGGGACCGCTGCGGAGGTGGCCATCACCCTGGACCGGCCTCTGGAGACGACCCAGCAGGTGTTCGCCGTGGCCTATGTGGACCGCGATCGGGATGGAGTCGCCGGGCTGACTTCGCCCGATTCCCTCGACGACGTGGCGCAGGGCCCCGATGGAGGGCCGGCACGGGCGCAGGCGGTGATCACCCTGGTGCGCCTCTCCCCGGCTGAGGTGGAGGTCGAGGACCAGGAGGGCGACGGGACGGTGGTGACCGTGGCGTCGGTGACCCTGCCCTCCGCCGGGTTTGTGGAACTGCGAGCCGACCAGGACGGCTCGCCCGGAAGGGTCCTGCTGGTGAGCGACCCGCTGCCGGCGGGAACCTCCACGGGAATCGACTTCGAGTTCGACCCGGCGCTCGATGCCGACGCCGTCTTCTGGGTGCGCCTGCGTGTCGACTTCGACGGCGACGGCGAACTCGACGACGACGATCCCATCGCGATGACCGAGGAGGGGCGGCGGGCCCAGGCGTCCTTCGCTTTCACCTTTGTCGAGGATGAGGATGGCGATTGAGGCCGGCCCGGTCGGGCGGGACGGGCCGGCGGCTCCCCTACGCCGTCGGCCTAGACCGGTAGCCTGAGCGGCGGCAGTGGAGGGAGGAGCGATGCACGGCGGCACCCGGGCGGGACGGCAGGCCGGGCCGGGAGGCCCGGCGTCCGCCGTAGGGCGCGCCGCGGCCCGCTCTCACCGCTCTCCGGGGGGCGGCTGATGGCCCGCCTCCGCCTCTTCGCCAGCCTGCGCGAGGCGGCGGGCGCCGGTTCGGTGGAGGTTCCCGGGGACACGGTCCAGGAGGTCCTGGACCAGGCGACGGCCCGTTTCGGCCCGGCCTTCGCCCGGGCCCTGCTCACCGCCCAGACCTGGGTGAACGGGGAGCGAGCCGGTCCGGCGACCCCGGTGCGCGCCGACGACGAGGTTGCCCTGATCCCGCCGGTGGCGGGCGGGACCACCATGGTGCGCTCCCCCGCCGGCTTGGAGCTGGCTCTGCTCGCCGGAACGACGGCGGCACTGTTCGTGGGCAATGCCCTCTCCCCGCAGTGGTTCGCCGTCGCCGTGGTCGTCACGGGGCTGCTGTGGGGATACGACCTGGCCGGAGCCGCCGGCCGGCGCGGGCTGTGGGTGGGCGCGGTGCCGATCATCCTGGCGGTGACTGCCGGAACGCTGGCCTCCTACCGGTTCGGCAACACCGGAATGGCCGGGGCCACGGTGGGGGCCGTCTTCCTCGCCTTGGCCTGGAGCGTGCTGACCCCGCACCTGCGACCGCTGGAGTCGATCGCTACCGGGGCGCTGCTGTGCGCCGCGGGCTCCTTCGGCGCCGGGGCGCTGATGGTCCTGCGGCTGCGCTCGGAGGCGGAGATGACCTCCTTCCTGGTGGTGGCGGCGGTGGCCGTGGTCGCCTCCTGGGTAGCGGCCAGCACCGATGTGGCGCCGGTGGACCCGCTGACCGCCGGGGTGCTCGGCGCCCTGGGAGCGGGAGTGCTGGCCGGGGCGGTATGGTCGGAAGACCTGTGGCCCACGGTGGTGGCGGCGGCGGCCGCCGCCACCGGCCTAGTCGCCGGGCGCAATCTGGGTTCGCTGGCGCGCTCGGGGGGGTTCTTCCTCACGGGGGCGACCCAGGGGGCTTTGGTTCACCTCGACGGGGTGATCCTGGCCGCCGGGGGCTTCTGGCTGGCGCTGCACCTGCTCGTCTGAGGGCGCGGCCCCTCCGGCCGTTCTCCTTCATCCTGTGCACCCCGGTGCCGATGCCTGCGGAAAGGCTGTGGATAAATCGATCGCGGACATACCATGACGCCGATGCATCCCCGGTTTCGGCTGGCGCGTAACGGGATTGCTTTGCTGGTCGCCGTCCTGGTGATCGGCACGGCGGCTCCGGCGCGCTCGGCCAGCGAGGCCGAGGTGGAGGAAGCCCGCCGCGCCCGCGAGGCGGCCGCTGCGGCGCGAGCCGCCGCCCTGGACGACCTCGACGAGGCGGTGCGGGTCTACGAGGATCTCAACGGTCGTTACCAGTCCCTGGTATTCCGCATCGGCCAGATGCGCAGCCGGATCGATGCCTACGAGGACGAGGTGCGCCGCATGCGGGCCGCGATCCGGGAGCGGGCGGTATCGGCCTACATCCTGGGCCCGCAGCAGAGCACGGGATCGGGCCTCATGGTCAGCGACCGAGCCCAGCAGGCACTGGTGGCCCGCCAGGTGCTGGCCCGGGCGGTGGAGGAGCAGGCCGCTTCGTTGGACAACATGGAGGCCATCACCGCCGAGATGGCCCGCCTCGAAGAGGAACTGGAAACCCAGACGCTGGAGGCGAGCGACCTGCGCGTCGAGGCGGAGGCGGTGGCCGCTCGCATGTACGAGCTCCTAGAGGAGAGCGAAGCCGAGCTGGCCTCTGCCAACCAGGAGCTGGCCACGGCCGAGGCCGCTCTCGCCGAGCAGCGCCGCCTGGAAGAGATCGAGCGGCAGCGGCGGCTGAGCCTGGAGTACCGCCAGAACCTGATCCGCGAGGCGCTGCTGAACCCCGCGGGCGGAGTGCCCGACGACGTGACCCCGGGCTTCGTGTGCCCCGTGGCCGGGCCGAATCACTACACCAATTCCTGGGGGGCGCCCCGGGCAGAGGGGCGGCGGCACGTCGGCACCGACCTGATGGGGCCCAAGGGCACGCCGCTGGTGGCCGTGGCCAGCGGCATCGTCCGGCCGGGCACCAGCCTCCTCGGCGGGAACAACCTCTGGCTGATCTCCGACTACGGCTCCGCCTTCCTGTATGCGCATTTGGATGGCTACCCCTCCGGCCAGGTCTACGGGCAGTGGGTGGCGGCGGGCACGGTGATCGGCTACATGGGCGACACCGGCAACTCGGCTCCGGGGGCCTATCACCTCCATTTCGAGATCCGCCCCAACGGCTACAACACCCCGCCGGTGAACCCCTACTTCACGCTCATCAGTCACGGGTGTTGAAACCCCCTCCCGATGGGATAGGCTGGCTCCCGCCTTCCCAGCCAATAGCGTGAACCACACCCCCCGCCGCCGCATCGATCTGGTCCAGTCGCCGGAGTTCACCTCGGGGCTGGAGAGCCTGCCTCTCGAGGATCTTCGCTCGAGACGGCGTATCTGCGCCGACCTCGATGTGGAGCTCTCCTACTACCGGCGCCTGCTGCAGGGGCGTCTCGACTTGCTGGCCTTCGAGGTGCGGCGCCGCGCGGGCGACGAGCAGCGCACCCTGCTCGAAGCCCTGCCCGAGGTGCTGGCGTCGTGGGCGGCCGGCGAGCCGGGGCTGCCGGAACGCCGGGTGGCGGTGGAGATCCCGGATCTGCCGGCCCAGGGCCGCCGGGCGGTGGACCGGGCCCTGGCCGACGACTTCCTCGCCCGTCTTCCCGAGATGGACGATGCCGAGCTGGCCGCCGTGCAGCACCGGCTGGCCGAAGCCGAGGCCGAGGTGTCGCGACACCGGCGGGCCGTCTTCGAGGCCTCCGATCGCCTGCAGGCGGAGCTGGTGCGGCGCTACCGGCAGGACTTGCCCGAGGGGCCGGCGACCCCCGCCGGCTAGCCGTGCTCATCGGGGTCGTTCGCTCCGGCGTGGTGGAGTCGCGTCATCCCGTTACGGTGACGGCGGTGGATGCTGCCGGGCGAGTGGTGTTCCGCTCCGGGCCCGACCAAGAGACCACCTTCTTCATGCGCTCGGCGGCCAAGCCCTTCCAGGCAGCGGTGTCGCGCCGCCGCGGCCCGGCCCTGGCTCCCGAGCAGCTGGCCGTGGCCGCCGCCAGCCACGGCGGGCAGCCCGTGCATGTGGCGCTGGCCGAGCAGATGTTGGCCGAGGTGGGCCTCGGCTCGGAGCACCTGCTCTGCCCTCCCAGCTGGCCCGGGTCGCCCAGCGCCCTGCGCCGCGTCGCCGCGGCAGGAGTGGACGCGCCGCAACGCCTGTTCCACAACTGTTCCGGGAAGCACGCCGCCATGCTGCGGGCCTGCGTGGCCTCCGGGTGGTCCCTCTCCTACACCGACCCGGAGCACCCGCTGCAAAAGGAGATCACCGTCGAAATCGAGGGCTCGATCGGCCAGCCGGTCCGGGCGGTGGGGGTAGACGGCTGCGGGGTCCCCACTTTCGGCGTCACCGTGGCCGGGCTGGCGCGGGCCTTCGCCCGCCTGGCCACCGACCCAGAGATGGCTCCCCTGGCCGACGCCATGTCCCGCTTCTCCGCCCTCACCGCCGACGGGGATCGGGCGGAGGTGGAATTGGCGCGTTGGTGCCCGGGGGTGGTCAAAGGCGGGGCCCAGGGTTGCATCGGGGTTGCCTGGTTCGGCGGCCTAGGCGTGGGGGCCAAATGCTGGAGCGGTGAGGAGCTGCCCGCGGTCGTGGCGGTGGTCTCCACCCTGCGGCACTTGGGAGCCGTGTCCGACCACGGGATGGAGATGCTCTCCGCGGTGGCCCGCCCGGAGGTGCTGGGAGGGGGCCGGCCCGTGGGTTACCTCGAGGTGTTGGAAGGCGAGGGGTGAGCGCGGTATCGGGCGGTTGGGATTCTCCCGGGTTCGGCTTGCCGCCGGCCGCCGACTTGGTGGGGCCGTTTCCCCAGCCGCCCTTCCTGGAGGCCTGGTGGCGCCATCGGGGAGTTGGGAAGGTGCTGATCGTGGGCTCGCCCGCTGGGCTGGTGGCGGCGTGGCAGCTACCCGACGGCACGGTGGAACTGGCCGGGGAGGGCGACCTCACCGACTACCACGCTCCTCTGGGCCCGGAGGCCGGGGAAGCGGTGGCGAGCCTGGTGGCCTCCCTGGCGGCCGGCACCGTGTTTCGCTTCGACTCGCTGCCCGAGGAGGCGGCGGCCGTGGTGGCCGCCGGGGTGGCCCGGGCCGGGGCCGAGGCGTCCGTTGCCGAGCATGCCGCCACGGTGATCCTCGACTTGCCCCGCTCCCGGGAGGAGTACCTGGCCGGCCTCGACGGCAAGGAGCGTCACGAGGTGCGGCGCAAGCGGCGCCGCTTCGAAGCGGCCTTCGGGCCGGGCCGCCTGGTGCCGGCCGGCCCTCACGGCCTGGCCGCCTTCGCCGCCCTGCACCGGGCCGCATCCGGGGCCAAAGGGGGCTTCTTGACCCCCGAGATGGAGGGCTTTTTCCGAGCGCTGCTCGAGATCCCGGGAGCCCGCCTCGACCTGCTGGCCGGGATCGACGGGGTACCCCGGGGCGCTGCCTTCGGCTTCGAGGACGAGCGCGCCTACTACCTGTACAACTCGGCCTACGACCCGGGGGCCGCCGCGGCGTCGCCCGGCGTGGTGCTCGTGGACCTGCTCGTGCAGCAGGCCATCGAGAGCGGCCGGGCCCGCTTCGATTTCCTCAAGGGGGAGGAGCCCTACAAGGTCCGGCTGGGCGGTCGGCGGCGTCCCCTGTTCGTGGTGGAGGGCGTGAGGTGATCCGCCGGGTGGCGTACCTCAGCATCCACACCTCGCCCTTGGCGGTGCCGGGGTCGGGCGACGCCGGGGGAATGAACGTGTACATCCACGAGCTGGCCCAGACCATGGCGGGCCGGGGAGTGCAGGTCGACGTCTTCACGCGGGGGGGAGCGGTCGGGGAAGTCGAGGTGACTCCCGGCTACCGGGTGGTGAGCCTGGCCTTCGGGCCTCCGGGAGACGGCGGGCACGACGCCCTCGCCGAAGCGGTGGGCGACTTCGCCGAAGGGGTGGCCCGCTGGGCGGTACGCCATCGCGCCTCCTACGACGTCCTCCACAGCCACTACTGGCTGTCGGGCTGGGCGGGGGTGCTGCTCCACGAAGTGCTGCGCGTGCCGCTGGCCATCTCCTTCCACACGCTGGGCCGGGTCAAAGATGCCACCCGCCGCGCCGACGAGGCTCCGGCGGGGCTGCTGCGCCTGGCGGCCGAGACGGAGGTGATCGCCCGGGCGGGCTGCGTCATTGCCTCGACCCCTACCGAGGCGGCGCAACTCATCGAGCACTATGCCGCCAACCCCGAGCGCCTCTGCGTCTCCCCGCCCGGGGTGGACCACCAGGTGTTCTCCCCCGGGTCGCGCCGCGAGGCCCGGGCGGCCCTGGGCCTGCCGGCGGAGGGAGCCCTGGTGCTCTTCGCCGGGCGCCTGCAGCCCCTGAAGGGCCCGGATGTGGCTCTGGAGGCTTTCGCCCGCCTGGCGGAGGGGGTGCCCGGGGCGCGCCTCTTGTTCGTGGGCGGGCCGAGCGGGCCGCAGGGGGAGGAAGAGGTGGCCCGGCTAGGCGCCGCCGCGGCCGGCCTCGGGGAACGGGTCATGTTCCGCCCGCCGGTGCCCCATCGGCGCCTCGCCGACTACTACCGGGCAGCCGATGTCCTGGTGGTGCCCTCGCGCAGCGAGTCCTTCGGGCTGGTGGCTGCCGAGGCGCAGGCCTGCGGCCTGCCGGTGGTCGCCGCGTCGGTGGGGGGCCTGGAGCACGCCGTGGCCGACGGGGAGTCGGGGCTGCTGGTGGCCGGCTGGGATCCCGCGGACTACGCCGCGGCGTTGCGGCGCGTCCTGACCGAGCCGGACCTGGCGGCCCGGCTGGCGGCGGGGGCCCGCCTCCAGGCGGAGCGTTTCTCTTGGCCGGCCACCGCCGACCGCCTGCTCGAGTTGTATGCCGGGATCGTCGGACCATGAGCTGCGGCGAGGACCTCGGCGCCGAAGAGCGGGCGCGGCGGCTGGTAGAAGAAGTGACGGCGCGCTGGGCGGCCTCGCCGGGGAGCGGCGTGGTGTGGGCCGGGGATCACGAGGGCCGCCGCGGGGTGCGACTCCACCAGGAGGGGCGGGATTTCACCTCCGTCTGGTTCCGGGTGGGCGAGCGCACCCTGGCGGTGGAGGCCTACGTGCTGCCGGCACCACCCCCGGGGCGCCGGGAGGAGGCCTTTCGCCAGTGCCTGGCCCGCAATCTGTCGTCCCGGCGGCTGCACTTTGCTCTCGACCGCCACGGTGACCTGCTGCTGGTGGGCCGGGTGCCGCTGGGTGAGGTGGACGAGGGGGAACTGGAGTTGCTGCTGGGGGAGGCTCATGAGGCCATCGCGCTGGCGCTGCCGGCGCTAGTCCTTGCTCTGCGAGAACGCGAAACAAACCCCTAGGCAACTTGCCTACAGAGCCTGTGGACAAGAGCCTGTGGATAGCGGCCGGGATGGTGGATAACCGTTGCGGGGTTGCCCCATTGAGCCCGGTCTGACCGCGGGTGGCCTCGGTTGGGTGGCGAAGAGCGCGAAATCGAGACCACACCGGCCTGCTTGACGCTACCGGCGCGGTTCCGTATCTTCGGCTATGCGAGGCCCAAGGTGCCGGGCCGGCCGAATACCTCGTTTGGGGAAGTGCGGGGAAAGGGTCGGCGAGGTTCCTTGGGCCTTCGCTCGGCCCGAATGGCGACACCAGAGCCGGCTCAGTCGAGGCCGAACATGACCTCGTTGAGACGCACCCGGTGCACGTCCCAGGTGGTGAGGTCGATGGTCAGCGACCCCAGGCGCAGGCCGCGCATCTCCTCGCCCGAGTTGGTGAGCACTCGCAGGATCCCGTCGGCGTGCTCGAGAACCCCGAGCCCCAGGCACCGCCCGGCGCCGTCCATGAGCCCTACCAGGACGTGGGCCAGGCGGGCCAGGTCGAGGCCCGCCGGCAGGGTGGGGGCGAAGACCGTGGGGCGGACTCGCCAGCGTTCCAGTGGAGCGGTGAAGGCGGCGGCAAAGGTAGCGGCGCGCCGGGCGCGGCGATCCTCGGGGGAGGCGGGGCGCACTTCGGGGTCGGCCCCCGTGAGCTCGACGGTGGCGTTGAAGAAGCGTCGCAGCATGCCGACTAGGGGCTCCAACTCGCCGCCGCGCTGCAGTCCCACCACCACGTCGGGTCGGCAGAGCTCCATCTTGTGATACTTGAGGGTCTGGCCGATGACCCCCGAGATGGCCCCGGTGGTGTCGATCACCACGAGTTCCGCGCCGGCCCGGGCTTGGTCCACCAGCTTGGCGGTGGCCACCACGTGCTGCAGCACCACTCCCTCGGGGTTGATCGAACCGACGAATTCCAGGGCATCGGCCCGGTTGAGATCGGCCAGATCTGCGGGGCGGTGCACCCAGTGCAGGCCGACGCAGACCGGCGGGCCGCAGGAGGACTGGTCCACGTCGGCGTCGATGTAGGCGGCGCTCACCCCGGCGGCCGCGGCAGCCGAGAGGAGGCGCCGGCCGAACGTCGACTTGCCGGTGTCGGGGGCTCCCACCAACAGGACCACCCCGCGTTGGCGTACCAGGTCGTCGAGAAGAGGCGTGTGGAAATGGTCTCCGGACACCGGGGCGCTCCGCTGGGGTGGGGCCGATTGTATGGGGGAGCGCCGGACTGTGGGGAGCCGCGGGGCAGAGCCCGGACGGGCGGGCGCGGGAGGCCCCGGCCGGGGAGGAGGAGGCCGCAGGCTCGGCACCCGCGCCCTCTATCCTCGGCGGACGTGGAACCGCAACCCGCTTCCTTCCCCGATTCGCTCCCCGTCTCGTTCCCCATTTCCTTCCTCTCCGACTACGGCCTAACCGACGAATTCGTGGGTGTCGTCCACGGGGTGATACGGCGCATCGCCCCACAGGTGCCGGTGATCGACGTCACTCACGGGGTGCGGCGCGGCGACCTGCGGGGCGGGGCGCTGGCCTTGGTGCGGGCGGTGCAATACCTGCCTCCCGGGGTGGCCCTGGCGGTGGTGGACCCGGGAGTGGGGACCGCCCGCCGCAGGGTGGCTCTGGCCACTGCCTGGGGGTACTTCGTCGGCCCCGACAACGGCTTGCTCGCCCCGGCGGCGGCCATGACCGGAGGCGTGGAACGAGCGGTTTCGCTGGAGGATCCGCGCTTTCGCCTGCCGGCCGACGGGGTCACCTTCGACGGGCGGGACGTCTTCGCCCCGGCGGCGGCGGTACTGGCTTCGGGCCAAGCCGCTCTCACCGATCTTGGGCCGGAGGTGCCGCCCGCCTCCCTCACCCCGCTGCTGCTTCCCCTCGCCGAAGAAGCGGAGGGCATGGTGCGCGGCCAGGTGTGGTGGGTGGATGGCTTCGGGAATGCCCAGACCAACGTGGACCCCGACGACCTGCGCGGGATCGGCCTGGCTCCCGGGGATCGGGTGGCCGTCGAAGCGCGCGGGGCGCGTCACGAGTTGGTGTGGGCGGCGACCTACGGGGAAGGCCCCGCCGGGGTGGTGCACGTGGATTCCTACGGGCTGGTGGCGGTGGCCGTCCCCGGAGGGCGAGCCGACGAGGAGCTCGGCCTGGTCGAGGGGACCGCGGTGGCCTTCGGAGCGGCGCGGTGAGCCCCGACCCGGTGGAACGAGTCGAACCGCCGCGCGATGCCGACGAGCGCACATCGCTGGAGGTCTGGCTGGAGTTCCATCGGGCCACGCTGGCCATGAAGTGCCGCGGCCTGGGCCCTGAGCAGCTTGCCCGCCGGGCGGTGCCTCCCTCCGAGTTGTCCCTGCTGGGCTTGGTGCGCCATCTGGCCGAACTGGAGCGGCACTACTTTCGGCGGATGTTCGCCGGGGAGGAGGTTGCCTGGCTGTTCGGCGATCCCCGGGGGCGGGGAGCCTGGCACGACTTCAGTGGGGCGGGCCCGGCCGGTGCCGCGGACGATCTGGAGGCCTGGCGGGCGGAGTGCGCCCGGTCGCGGCAGGTGGCGGCGGCGGCACGCGCTCTGGAGGCGCACGCCGCCGGCGATCCCAGCGTCACCCTGCGCTGGACGATGGTGAAGATGATCCAGGAGTACGCCCGGCACAACGGGCACGCCGACCTGCTGCGGGAGTGCATCGACGGGGCGGTCGGCGAGTAGAGGGGGACCGCCCGCAACGGCCGGGAGGCCGGCGTCGCGGTCTATATTGTGCGCTTGTGAAACAGCCTGTCCCCAGAGTCGCCGTCCCTCGCCTGACCCTGTACCTCCAGTGTCTGGAGGATCTGCCTGCGGGGGTGGGCCGGATCTCCTCGGAGGACCTGGCCTCCCGGGCGGGGGTGAACTCGGCCAAGGTGCGCAAGGACCTGTCGTATCTCGGGTCCTACGGGGTGCGCGGGGTCGGATACGACGCCGAGCACCTGCGCTTCCAGATCCGGCGCGAGCTGGGCCTCACCCGCGAGTGGCCCTTGGTGATCGTGGGGGTGGGGAACCTGGGCCGCGCCCTGGCCAACTACGGGGGGTTCCATGAGAAGGGATTCCGTGTGGTGGGGATCTTCGACGACGACCCCAACAAGGTGGGCACTCGCGTGGGGGAGCATCGGGTGGAGCCGGTGGCGGCCCTGCCCGACGCGGTGCGGCAGCGGGAGGCCCGCATTGGAGTGATCGCCACCCCGCCGGAGGAAGCCCAGCTGGTGGCCGAGATGCTGGCGGCCGCGGGGGTGGCCGCCATCCTCAACTTCGCTCCTACCGTGGTGCGGGTCCCGGCGCACGTGGCGGTGCGCCGGGCGGACTTCTCCACCGAGCTGCAAGTGCTGGCGTTCCACCTGCACCAGGGGACGGCGGGATGACCGGGCCTCGCTGCGGCCGCCGGGGCGGCGTGGCCTCCCCGGCCCGGCAACGATGACCCTCCGCCCCGAGGTCCTGGTGGTGGGAGGAGGCCCGGGCGGGGCCGCCGCCGCTTACTGGCTGGCGCGGGACGGCCACGAGGTGCTGCTGGTCGAGAAGCGCCGCTACCCGCGTGACAAGACCTGCGGCGACGGCCTCACCCCGCGCGCCGTACACGAACTCCAGGCGATGGGCTTCGACTTCGCCGGGCCGGGGGTACATCGCTGCCGGGGCCTGCGCTCCCACGCCGGGGGGATCACTCTGGAGCTCGACTGGCCGGAGCACCCGATCTACCCCAATTGGGGAGCGGTGGTGCGGCGCGCCGACCTCGACGGGCGGATTGCGGCCCTGGCGGCGGCCCAGGGAGCCACGCTGTTGGCCGGTACCGAAGCCCGGCCGGTGCTGGAAGGGGGTGGCATCGGGGCGGTGGCCCTCCACGGCGACGGAGTGGTGGAGACCGCCCACCCTCGCTTGGTGGTGGTGGCCGACGGCGCCCTGAGCCGCTTCGGCCGGGCGCTGGGCGCCCGGCGCGACCGTGCTCTGCCCTTCGGAGTGGGGGCCCGGGCGTACTACCCCAGCCCTCGGGCCGGCGATCCCTTCATCGAGAGCTTCCTCGACCTCCACGACGCCGCCGGGCGGGTAGTGCCCGGTTACGGCTGGATCTTCCCTCTGGGGGACGGCACGGTGAACGCCGGGGTGGGGGTCGTTTCGACGTTCCATCGCTGGCACGCGGTGAACACCCGGGAGTTGATGGTGGCGCTGGTCGCTACGGCTCCCCCCTCTTGGGGGCTGGCCGAGCACCCGCCCCTGGCCCCGGCGATCGGGGGAATGCTGCCGATGGGCCTGTCGGTGGGACCGTTGGTGGGGCCCAACTGGGTGCTGGTGGGGGATGCGGCCGGGGCGATCAACCCGTTCAACGGGGAAGGGATCGACTACGCCCTGGAGACCGGCCGGCTGGCGGCCGCCCGGGCCGGCGAGGCCCTGGCCGCCGGCGACCCGGGTCGGCTGCAGGCCTACCGGCGGGACCTGGAGGAACACTTCGGCCTCTACTTCCGCATGGCTCGGATCTTCATGCGGGGCCTGGGCCGCCCCGGGGTGATGCGGGCCTTGACCCACGTGGGCTTCCGCTCCCGCTCCCTGATGGAGTGGACCTTGAAGGTCATGTCGAACCTGCTCGATCCCGCGGAGCGGAGCGCGGGGGCGGCGGCCTACCGACTGCTGGAGCGAGTGGTGCGCGCGGTGCCGGGGGGCTGACCCGGGCACCGGGGGTCGCGGCTGGTCTATTCTCTGGCCGTTCCCGACCGCTCGGGGGAAGGGTGCCGCAGACCGAGCTGAGTGCCTATCTGCCCATCGCCCTGATGTTCGTGCTGGTGGTCGGGTTCTCCGTGGTTTCGCTGTTCCTGGCCCGGCTCCTGTCGCCGCGTCGGCCGACCCCCGAGAAGCTGGAGCCCTACGAGTGCGGCATCGTGCCCTTGCAGGAACCGGTGCAGCGCTTCCCGGTGAAGTTCTACCTGGTGGCGATGCTGTACGTGATCTTCGACATCGAGATCGTGTTCCTCTTCGCTTGGGCGGCTTCCTTCGACGACCTCGGCTGGTACGGGCTGGCGGCCGTAGGCCTCTTCACTCTGCTCCTGATCGAAACCCTCGTGTACGTGTGGCGGCGCGGCGCCCTCGATTGGAACCTGCCGCGGCGGCGCCGCTACCAGCGCGCCGGGTCGGCGGCGGCCGACGTAGAGAGGACGGCGGCCTGATGGCCCGGCCGGCGTCGCCTTCGGGCTTGCTCACCACCACCTTGCAGAAAGCGGTGAACTGGGCGCGGACCCGCTCTATGTGGCCGGCCACCTTCGGCCTGGCTTGCTGCGCCATCGAGATGATGGCCACCGGGGCGGCCCACCACGACCTGGCCCGTTTCGGCATGGAGGTATTCCGGGCCTCTCCCCGCCAGGCCGACCTGATGATCGTGGCCGGCCGCGTCTCCCAGAAGATGGCTCCCGTGCTGCGCCAGGTCTACGACCAGATGCCCGACCCCAAGTGGGTGATCTCTATGGGGGCCTGCGCCTCCACGGGGGGCATGTTCAACAACTACGCCCTGGTGCAGGGGGTGGATCAGGTGGTCCCGGTGGATGTGTATGTGCCGGGATGCCCTCCCGGGCCGCAGTCGCTGATGCACGGCATCATCACCCTGCACGAGAAGATCCGCTCCGGGGAGATCACCCGATGAGCGAGTCCCCCTTCGACCCCGGGACGCCGATGGGGGCGGTGCTCGCCGGCCTGGCAGAGCGGTTCCCCGCCGTGGAGTTCTCCGCTCCGCTGGGGGATCCCGTGGCCCGGGTGGCCCCCGACGGTCTCGTAGCCCTGGCCGCTGCGGCGCGCGACGCGGGCTGCAACACCTTCATCGACCTCTGCGCCGTGGACTACTTGGCACGTCCCGAGGGCCGGTTCGAGGTGGTCGTCCACCTGCTCTCCATGGAAGCCCGGTTCCGGCTGCGGCTGCGGGTGGCGGTGCCCGGCGACGACCCGCGAGTGCCCTCCCTCACCGGGGTGTTCCCCGGGGCCAACTTCTACGAGCGGGAGGCCTACGACCTGTTCGGCATCCGCTTCGATGGCCACCCGGACCTGACCCGGCTGTTGCTGCCCGACGACTGGGAGGGCCACCCCCTGCGCAAGGACCACCCGGTGGGGTCGGTGCCGGTGCAGTTCAGGGCGGTGGAGGGAGCACCGTGAGCAATCCCCCCGACATCGTCACCGGCGATACCGAAGCCCCGGCCCTGGCCCTGCCGGCGCCCTCTCCCCCCGGCGCCCCGGTGGACGAAGCCCGCCGTCGGGTCCACGAACTGTGGCTGTCGGGCACGGAGGCCCCGGGCGACCTGGGGCGCTTCACCAGCGAGGGGGCCCAGGAGATGCTGGCCGAGGAGGCCCCGCCCATCCTGGCCGCGCAGATGGGAAGCCTGGTGGGCGACGACTACGCCGCCGAGGCCGGGGCCGGCTCTGAGGAGACCCAGATCATCAACATGGGGCCGCAGCATCCCGCCACCCACGGAGTGCTCCGCCTCCAGATCGAGCTCGAGGGCGAGATCATCCGGCGGGCCAAGCCGATCATCGGCTACCTCCATACCGGTATGGAGAAGACGGCGGAGGCCCTGACCTACGTGCAGGGGGCCACCAACGTCACCCGCATGGACTACATGTCCCCCTTCTTCAACGAGCTGTGCTACTCCCTGGCCGTGGAGCGCCTACTGGGGATCGAGGTGCCGCCCCGGGCCCAGGCGATCCGGGTGCTGATGACCGAGCTGAACCGGGTGGCCAGCCACCTGTTGTGGATCGCCACCCAGGGCCTCGACGTGGGGGCCCTCTCGATGATGCTCTACGGCTGGCGGGAGCGCGAGCTGCTCCTGGGCTTCTTCGAGAAGGTCACCGGCCTGCGGATGAACCACGACTACATCCGCCCGGGCGGGGTGGCCGCCGACCTGCCCGACGGTTGGGAAGACGACGTCGCCGACATCCTGGCGAAGGTCCCGCCCGGCCTCGACGACTACGCCGCCCTCCTCGACGCCAACCCCATCTTCAAGGAGCGCACTGTGGGGGTGGGGGTCATCACCGCGGAGGAGTGCCGCGCCTTCGGGGTCACCGGGCCCATCCTGCGGGCCACCGGAGTGGCCTGGGACACCCGCCGGGCCTTCCCCTATTCGGGCATCGAGAAATACCGCTTCGACATCCCCATCGGCTCGGCGGGAGACGTCTACGACCGCTACCGGGTGCGCATGGAGGAGATGCGCCAGTCCCTGCGCCTGGCAGAGCAGGCGGCGGCGGCCATGCCGCGAGGCGACTACCGCAGCGACGACCTCAAGGTCACGCCGCCGCCCCGGGCCCGCCTCGATCAGTCGATGGAGGCCCTCATCCACCACTTCAAGCTGTTCACGGAGGGCTTCAAGGTGCCGCCCGGCGAGGTCTACCAGGCGGTGGAGTCGCCGCGGGGCGAGCTGGGCATGTACCTGGTGTCGCGCGGCGGGGCCAAGCCCTGGCGGCTGCACGTGCGGGGACCCTCGTTCGCCGCCGTGCAAGCGCTCCCGGTGATGCTGGCCGACACGCTGGTGGCCGACACCGTGGCCACCGTGGCCTCGGCCGATCCGGTGCTGGGGGACGTGGACCGATGACTGCCTGGCCCCCCGACCTGCAAGCGACGGCGGCTGCGCTGGCGGCTCGCTACCCGGAGCGCCGCTCGGCGCTGAGCCCGCTGCTCTACCTGGCCATGCGGCAGGAGGGCGGCGTCACCCGGGAGGCGATACGCCGGGTGGCGGAGCTCACCGGGCTGACTCCGGCCCAGGTGCAGAGCGTGGCTTCCTTCTACACCATGTACAAGGAGGCCCCCGGCCGCTACGTGATCTCGGTGTGTGCCTCGATCTCCTGCCACCTGCTGGACGCGGCCGCGGTGCTGGCCGCCGTCGAGGAAGAGACGGGGGTGGTCGACGGAGAGACCGACGAAGCGGGCCTCTTCACCGTGGAGCGCGTCGAGTGCCTGGGGGCCTGCGGGGGCGCTCCGGCACTGCAGGTGAACTACGAGACGGTGGAGGGGGTGACCCCGGAGCAGGCGCGGCGCCTCTGCCGGTGGCTGCGCGAAGAGCGCCCGGCAGTGGTGCGTGCCGACCTCATGCAGGAGCGCTTCGGCGGGCAGCGAGCCTTCGATTGGGGGCCCGAGGAACCGGCGGGGGCGGTGGCGCCGGTTCCCGCCTTCGGGCCCTACGGCACGGCGAGCGACGTGCCGGGTAGTGAGGCGGGGCTATGACCGCCGGCATCCTCTTCGCTCGTATGGAGGCTCATCGCGCCGACAGCCACACCCTGGAGCGCTATCTGGCCACCGGCGGCTATCAGGCGTTGCGCCGGGCGTTGGGGGAGATGACCCCCGAGCAGGTGACCGCCGAGGTCAAGGCTTCCAACCTGCGGGGACGGGGCGGCGCCGGCTTCCCCTGCGGGGTGAAGTGGGGCTTCCTGGCGCCGGCCACCCCGCACTACCTGGTGGTCAACGCCGATGAGTCCGAGCCGGGGACCTTCAAGGACCGCCAGTTGCTGGAGCGGGACCCGCACCAGTTGATCGAGGGGGCGGCCATCGCCGCCTACGCCCTCGGGGTGCACCAGGCCTTCGTCTACGTGAGGGGGGAGTACGCCCGGCCGGCCCGACGTTTGCAGCGCGCAATGGAGGAGGCCTACGCCGCCGGCTTCCTGGGCCGGGGCATCGCCGGCTCCGGTTTCGACCTCGATCTCACCGTGCACCTCGGGGCGGGGGCCTACATCTGCGGCGAGGAGACGGCGCTCCTCAACAGCCTCGAGGGACGGCGGGGGGAGCCGCGGATCAGGCCTCCCTTCCCGGCGGTGGCCGGCCTGTACGGGAAGCCCACGATCGTCAACAACGTGGAGACGATCAGCAACCTGCCCTGGATCATCACCCACGGGGGGGCGGCCTACGACGCCATCGGGCCCGAGGGCTCGAGGGGCACCCGCCTGTTCTCTCTGTCGGGCCACATCCGCCGCCCCGGCAACTACGAGGTGGTCATGGGGCTCACCTGGCGGGAGCTGATTCACGGGGAGCATCTGGGTGGCGGCATCCGGGAGGGCCGGGCGCTGAAGGCCTGGATCCCCGGCGGGGCGTCGGCGCCGTGGCTCGTGCCCGAGCACCTCGACGAGCCGGTCACCATCGACGATGCCGCCCGCCTGGGGACCATGCTGGGATCGGGGGCGGTGGTCGTCATGGATGAGAGCACCGATGTGGTGGCCGCCGCCCTGGCGATCGTCCGGTTCTTCTCCCACGAGTCGTGCGGGCAGTGCACCCCCTGCCGGGAAGGCACCACCTGGATGCAGCGGGTGCTGGAGCGCATCGTGCGCGGCTCGGGCCGGCCCGCCGACTTGGACCTGCTCCTCGACGTCTGCGACAACATCTCCCCCGGGCTGCGCTGGCCCCCGGCGATGACCACCATCTGCCCGCTGGGCCCCTCGGCCACCGCCCCCATCGTCTCGATCATGCGGCACTTCCGCCCGGAGGTCGAGGCGCGCGTCGCCGGAGGCGCCGGTGGCTGACCGGGTCACCCTCACCATCGACGGGCGGCCGGTGGAGGCCGCGGCCGGCGAGCTGCTCATCGCGGTAGCCCAGCGCGCCGGCACCTACATCCCCCGCTTCTGCTGGCACCCGCGGCTCGACCCGGTGGGCATGTGCCGCATGTGCCTGGTGGAGATCGAGGGGCCCCGGGGCCGGGCCCTCACCACCTCCTGTACCACCCGGGTGGCCGAGGGCATGGTGGTGCACACCGCGTCGGACGTGGTCAAGAAGGCTCAGGAAGGGGTGCTGGAGTTCCTGCTGGCCAACCACCCCCTCGACTGCCCCGTCTGCGACCGGGGCGGCGAATGCCCGCTGCAGGACCAGACGATGGCGTACGGGCCCGGGGAGAGCCGCTACGTCGAGGAGAAGCGCCACTTCCCCAAGCCGATCCCCATCTCCGACCTGGTGCTGCTCGACCGGGAACGCTGCATCCTGTGCGCCCGCTGCACCCGCTTCGCCGAGGAGGTCGCCGGCGACCCCCTGATCGAATTCGTCTCGCGGGGCAATACCACCCAGGTGCTCACCTTCCCCGGGGAGCCCTTCTCGTCCTACTTCTCGGGGAACACCGTGCAGATCTGCCCGGTGGGAGCGCTCACCGCCGTCCCCTATCGGTTCCGCGCCCGGCCCTGGGACCTAGAGGCGGTGGAGAGCACCTGCCCGCACTGCGCGGTGGGCTGCCGGATCGCGGTGCAGTCGAGCGCCAACCGGGTGGTCCGCTTCCTGGGGGTGGATAACGACCCCACCAACCGGGGCTGGCTGTGCGACAAGGGGCGCTTCGGCTTCGAGTACCTCGCGTCGGCGCAACGGCTGACCACCCCGCTGGTGCGAGGCAAGGACGGGCAACTCCACCCCGCCTCCTGGGGTGAGGCCCTGAAGGCGGCGGCGGAAGGGCTGCGGCGGGTCATCGACGGCAGCGGGGCCGACGCCGTAGCCGGTCTGGGCGGGGCCCGCAGCACCAACGAGGAGGCTTACGCCTTCGGCAAGTTCCTCCGGGCCACGGTGGGCAGCAACCACCTCGATGCCCGCCTCGGCGACGCCCTGGGGGCGCGGTTCCTCACCGGACTGCCCCATCGGGCGTCCTTCGACGACCTGGAGCAGGCGGGAGCGGTGCTGGTGTGGGGGCCCGACCTCAAGGAAGAACTGCCGGTCCTCTACTTGCGGGTGCGCCGGGCCGCCGCCCACCGGGGGGTGCGCCTGGTGGTGGTGCACCCTCGGGGTAACGGCCTCGACTCGGTGGCGGCGCACTCCCTGCGGTACCGGCCCGGGGAAGGGGCCGAGATGCTGCGCCGCCTCAGCAACGGCGAGGGTGAGGCCGCCGCCGCCGCCCGGGCCGCCCTGGAGCAGGGGCCGCTGGTGGCGGTGGTGGGGCGTACCGGCCTCACCGAGGACCCGGCTCTGGCCGAGGCCGTGGCCGCTTTCGCCGAGGGCTTCCCCGGGGCCAAGGTGCTTCCGGTGACCCGGCGGGCCAATCTCTACGGCGCCCTCGACATGGGAGTGGCTCCCAATCTCCTGCCGGGCCGGGTGCCGATTGCCGATCCGGCCGCCTGGGAAGCCCTGGACGAAGCCTGGGGGAGCCTTCCCGGGGGCGAGGGCCACGACGCCGCGGGGATCATCGCCGGCTTGGAGGAGGGGCGGATCCGGGCCCTGGTAATGCTGGGGGCCGACCCGGCCGCCGACTTCCCCGACCCGGTCCGGGCCACCGCCGCCATGGAGCATGCCGACCTGGTGGTCGCCATCGACCTGTTCCTCAACGCCTCCTCGAGCCGGGCAGACGTGATCCTGCCCGCCCTGGCGTTCGCCGAGGTAGAGGGGACGGTCACCAACCTCGAGGGCCGGGTGCAGAAGGTGAACCGCCTCGTCCCCGGGCCGGGACAGGCTCGTCCGGCCAACGAGATCCTCGAGGACCTGGCCGGGCACATGGGGCATTCCATAGGCGCCGGGTCGGCGGCAGCCTTGGCCGCCGAGATCGCCGCGGTGGCCCCGGCCTATGCGGAGGCGACCTGGGCGGCGCTCGACTGGGGACCCGGCCGGGAGGGCCGGCTGGTACCTACCCCGGCGCCGTACCGCCTGCCGCTCGAGGCGCCGCGTCAGGAGACCGGGGACCTGGTTCTCCACCTGGCCCGGGTGCTGTACGACCGGGGAACGCTGGTGCAGCAGGGGCCTTCGCTGGCGCGCCTCGTCCCGGAGCCGGCGCTGTACCTGCATCCCGACGACGCCGCCCGCCTCGGGGCTGCCGCCGGGTCCCGGGTGCGCCTCACCGGGAGCAGCGGCTCGGCCGAACTGGCAGCAGCCTTCGATCCGTCGCTCGCCCCGGGCACCGTCTATCTGCCGGCCAACCTGGGGGCGGCGGTGGGAGCCGGCCTGCGGGTTAGCGTGGAGGCGCTGCCATGAGCCTGCTCGAGCGCCTCTTCGCCAACGTGTGGTTCACCGCCGCCGTCAAGGTGTTGGCCGCCTTCGCTCTGCTGCTGGTGGCGGTGATCCTGCTGGTGTGGATCGAGCGCAAGATCGTGGCCGACATGCAGAACCGCATCGGCCCCAACCGGGCCGGCCCGTGGGGCATGCTGCAGACGGTGGCCGACGGCCTGAAGCTGCTGTTCAAAGAGTCGGTCGTCCCCCGCAAGGTGGAACTGGGGGTCTACCTGGCGGCGCCCATCGCCGCCATGGTGCCCGCCTTCCTCATCTTCATGGTGATCCCCATCGGGAGGCCGTTCACCATCGGGGAGACCCCGGTGACCTTGCAGGTCACCGACCTGAACATCGCCCTCCTCTTCGTCCTGGCCATGTCCTCGCTGGCGGTCTATGCCGTGGTGCTGGCCGGGTGGGCCTCGGGGTCCAAGTACCCGCTGCTCGGCGGGGTGCGGGCCACCGCCCAGATGATCTCCTACGAGGCGGCCATGGGGCTGGCCCTGGTGCCGGTGGTGCTGCTGGCCTCGGCGCAGTCGGCGGGGGATGTCGGCCTGGGCACCATGTCGCTTTCCCGGATCGTGGAGCTACAGCAGGGCTCCTTCCGCTGGATGATTCCCGGCTGGTTCGTCTTCTGGCTGGCCCCCTCCTTCGTCCTCTACTTCATCGCCGCCGTCGCTGAGACCAACCGGGCCCCCTTCGACTTGGTCGAAGCCGAGGCGGAACTGGTGGGGGGCTACCACACCGAGTACTCCGGGTTTCGCTTCGCCCTGTTCTATCTGGCCGAGTACCTGAACATGTTCAACGTCTCGGCCCTGGCGGTGACGCTGTTCTTCGGCGGGTGGCTGGGGCCCGACTTCGGGCTGCCCCCCTGGATCGGCTGGGTCATGCCGCTGTTCTGGTTCTTCCTGAAGACCTTCCTGCTGGTATTCGTCTTCATCTGGCTGCGGGCCACGCTGCCCCGGCTGCGCTACGACCAGTTGATGGACCTGGGCTGGAAGCGCCTCATCCCCCTCGCCCTGGTGTGGCTGATGCTCTTCGCCCTGGTAACCGCCTTCCGCACGTGGGGGGCGCCGTGGACGGAGGCTCTGGGCTGATGGGCGCCTGGTCCGGCTTCGCCGTCACTTTCCGCCAGATGTTCCGGCGGCGGGTCACCACGTCCTACCCGGAGGAGAAGCGGCCCAAGCCGGTGCGCTTCCACGGCCGCCACGTGCTGAATCGCTACCCCGACGGTATGGAGAAGTGCATCGGGTGCGAGCTGTGCGCCGGGGTCTGCCCCGCCCGCTGCATCTACGTGCGGGGCAAGGAGAACCCGCCCAACGCCCCGGTCAGCCCCGGGGAGCGCTACGGGTACGTCTACGAGATCAACATGCTGCGCTGCATCTTCTGTGGGCTGTGCGTGGAGGCCTGCCCCACCGAGGCCATCACGATGACCCACCTCTTCGAGATGTCGGTGACCCACCGACGGCAGGCCATGTACACCCGGGCGGAGCTGCTCATGGACGAGCAGGGCAATGTGCCCCACCCGCAGCCCGCGAGCCCCTTGGTAGACCTCGACGAGCTGCGCCGACCCGACGGCTGGATGCGGGCCACGGCGCCGGCGGGGCGCGCCGCCTACGAAGGGATGGTCTCCTGGACGCCCATCGCCGGGTGGGGGCTGCCCCCCGCCGAGCGCGGCCAGGCGGATCCCACACCGGAAGACGAGGTACCGGAGAAGGAGGGAGAGGGCTGATGGTGGAGCTGGTGCTCTTCATCATCTTCGGCCTGGCCGCTCTCTTCGGCGCGGTCACCACGGTCTGGGCCCGCAACCCGGTCTACTCCGCCCTGGGCCTGATGCTCACGCTGTTCTCGGTAGCCGTCTTCTACGTATCCAACGGGGCGGAGTTCGTGGCGGCGGTCCAGGTGATCGTGTACGCCGGGGCGGTCATGACTCTGTTCCTCTTCGTCATCATGCTCGTGGGGGTGGACCGTGCCGAAGACCGCCGGGAGAACCTGCCGGTGCAGCGCCCCCTGGCCCTGGGCCTGCTGGTGCTCTTCGGCGCCGGGGTGCTGGTGGCCGGGCGCTTTGCCTGGGTGACCGGCTCCGGAGGCGGGCGTAGCGCCGAGGGGACGGTGGAAGCCCTGGGGAGCGAGCTGTTCCGCCGCTGGGTGCTCCCCTTCGAGCTCACCGCCCTGCTCTTGATCATCGCCGCCGCCGGGACCATCGCCTTGGGTCTGTTCCGCCGGGGCGAGGCGGAAGCCGCCGACGAGGGGGAGGCCGGTGAAGAGGAGGTGGCGCCGTGACCGTCACTGCAGGCTGGTACCTGGCCCTGGCGGCGGTGCTCTTCGTCGTCGGGGCATCGGGCCTGCTGCTGCGCCGCAACGCCCTGGTGATGTTCATGTCGGTCGAGCTCATGCTCAATGCCGCCAACCTCTCCTTCGTCGCCGCCGGCAGGCAGCTGGGGGTGCTCGACGGGCAAGCGGCGGTCTTCTTCGTGATGGTGGTGGCCGCCGCCGAGGTGGTGGTGGGGCTGGCGATCATCGTGACCGTGTTCCGCCGGCGGGCTACCGCCTCGGTGGACGATCTGGCCGGGCTGAAGGGATAGGCGATGGAAGCGGGCGAGGTGATGGTCTCCCTGCTCATACTCCTCCCCCTGGGAGGGAGCGTCCTGCTGCTCGCCTTGGGCCGCCGCCTGGGCGAGCCCGGGGCCGGGGTGCTGGGCACCCTGACCGTGAGCGCCTCCTTCGTGCTCGCCGCGGTGGCCGGCGGGGACTTCCTCGCCGGCGGGGCCCACGCCACCCAGATCCCCTGGTTCGATTGGCTGAGCCCTCTGGGGGTGCGGGCGGGGCTGCTGTGGGATCCTCTCTCGGCCCTGATGGCTCTGGTGGTCACCGGGGTGGGGGCCCTCATCCACCTCTACTCGATCGGCTACATGAAGGGCGACCCCCGCGTCGGGCGCTTCTTTGCCTATATGAACCTGTTCGTGGCTTCCATGCTGATCCTGGTGCTGGCCGACGGCTTCGCCCTGCTCTTCGTCGGCTGGGAGCTGGTGGGCCTGTGCTCGTATCTGCTCATCTCCTTCTGGTTCGAGAAGCCCGTCGCCGCCGCCGCCGGCAAGAAGGCTTTCGTGGTCAACCGGGTGGGCGACGCCGGCTTCCTGGTGGCCCTGATGTTGGTGTTCGCCGCCTTCGGGTCGCTGGACTACGGAGAGGTGCTGGGCCGGGCGGCGGGCGAGCTGTCGACCGGAATGGCCACCGCCATCACGCTGCTCTTGCTGATGGGGGCCACGGGCAAGTCGGCGCAGTTCCCCCTGTACGTCTGGCTGCCCGACGCCATGGAGGGCCCCACCCCGGTCTCGGCGCTCATCCACGCCGCCACCATGGTCACCGCCGGGGTGTTCATGGTGGCCCGCACGGGCGCCCTGTTCGACCTGGCCCCGGCCTCGGCGGCGGTAGTGGCCGCGGTGGGCATCGGTACCGCCTTGTACGCCGCCACCATCGCCGTAGCCCAGTACGACATCAAGCGGGTGCTGGCCTACTCCACCATCAGCCAGCTGGGCTACATGTTCGCCGGGGTGGGAGCCGGGGCCTACGTGGCGGGCATGTTCCACCTAACCACGCACGCCTTTTTCAAGGCCCTGCTGTTCCTGGGGGCGGGGGCGGTGATCCACGCCCTGGCGGGGGAGCAGGACCTGCGGCGCATGGGGGGCCTGTGGCGCCGGCTGCCCGTCACCACCGTAACCATGGTGGTGGCCTGGCTGGCCATTTCCGGCATCCCGCCCCTGGCCGGCTTCTGGTCCAAGGACGAGATCCTGGCCACCCTGTTCGCCCGGGGCGGCGCCTGGCGGGCCATCTGGGCGATCGGCCTGCTCACCGCCCTGCTCACCGCTTTCTACATGAGCCGGCTCATCTTCCTGGCGTTCTTCGGGGAGCAGCGCTGGGCCGAGGGGGCGCATCCGCACGAGGCCCCAAAGGTGATGACGGTGGCCCTGGGCGCCCTGGCCGTCCTCGCCCTCGCCGGCGGAGTGGTCAACACCCCCTGGCGCCCCGGCCTGGAGCACTTCCTGGAGCCGGCATTCGAGGGGCTCGACTTGGCTCACCTGCCCTCGGGGGCGACACAGTGGGTGCTGGCCGCCCTGTCGGTAGCCGCGGCGGCGGTGGGGATCCTGCTGGCCGCCGGGGCCTACCTACGGGCTCGGCGGCCGGCCGAGGAGGGTCCGGCATGGGAGCTGCTGCGGCGGGGCTACGGGGTGGACGAGGCCTATGCCCGGGTGTTCGCCGCCGGAGGCCAGGCCGCCGCCCGCTTCACCGACCAGACCGTCGACCAGAAGGGGGTCGACGGACTGGTCAACGGGCTGGGGGTGCTGGTGCGCACCGTGGGAGAGCGCCTGCGGCCCCTGCAGACCGGCTTCGTGCGCCAGTACGGTCTGGGCATCGTGCTGGGGGCGGTAGCCCTGCTTGCCTGGTTCCTGTCGCGAGGAGGGTTCTAGATGGACGCTCCTCTCCGCGCCGCCATGGACTTCCCCATCCTCTCTCTCATCGTCCTCCTCCCCGCCGTCGGCGGCCTGATCGTGCTGGCCCTGCCGCGGCGCCGGGGCGAACTGGTGCTGCCGGTGGCGCTGGCGCTGAGCCTGCTCACCCTGGGAGCCGCCTGCTGGCTGCTGGCTTCCTTCGAGACGGGTACCGCCGGGTTCCAGTTCGAGGAGCAGGTCACCTGGTACGAGCCGTGGGGAGTCTCCTACCACCTGGGCCTGGACGGCATCTCTCTGCTCATGGTGCTGCTCACCGCTTTCCTCTTCCCGATTGCGCTCCTGGCCAGCACCTCCATAACCACCCGGGTCAAGGGCTACTTCGCGGCGATGCTGTTCCTGGAGGCGGGGATCCTGGGGGTATTCGTCGCCCTCGACCTGCTGGTGTTCTTCGCCTTCTGGGAGGTGATGCTGGTCCCGATGTACTTCATCATCGGGATCTGGGGAGGGGAGCGGCGGGTGTACGCCGCCTTGAAGTTCTTCCTGTTCACCGCGCTCGGCTCGGCCTTGATGCTCGCCGGCATACTGGCCCTGGCGCTCCTGGCCGGCGATCAGTTGGGGCGTCCCACCTTCGACTTCGTGGAGTTGCTCGGCATCGATCTGGGCCGGGCCGCCCAGTTCTGGCTGTTCGGGGCTTTCGCCCTGTCCTTCGGCATCAAGGTGCCCCTGTTCCCGTTCCACACCTGGCTCCCCGACGCCCACGTGGAGGCGCCCACCGCCGGGTCGGTCATCCTGGCCGGGGTGCTGCTGAAGATGGGGGCCTACGGCCTGATCCGCTTCAACCTGACGCTCTTTCCCGAGGCGACGGTGGACCTGGTGCCCGTGCTGGCGGTGCTGGCGGTGATCGGCATCATCTACGGGGCGGTGGTGGCCACCGTGCAGAAGGACATCAAGCGCCTGGTGGCCTACTCCTCGGTCAGCCACCTGGGCTTCGTGGTCCTCGGCATCTTCGCCCTGACCAGCCAGGGCCTGCAGGGCGGGGTCATCCAGATGGTGAACCACGGCCTCACCACCGGGGCGCTCTTCCTCCTGGTCGGCATGATCTACGAGCGGCGCCACACGCGCCAGATCGCCGACTACGGGGGGCTGGCCACGGTGATGCCGCTGTTCGCCGGGGCGTTCCTCTTCATCTCGCTGGCCTCCATCGGCCTGCCCCCGTTGAACGGGTTCGTCGGGGAGTTCCTGGTGCTGCTGGGCTCATACTTGTCGCTGCCCGGCTACGCCATCGCCGCCTCGCTGGGAGTGGTGCTGGCCGCGGTGTACCTGCTGTGGGCCTACCAGCGGATGTTCACCGGGCCGATCACCGTGGAGGCCAACCGGGGCCTCGCCGACCTGGGTGTCCGTGAGGTGGCCCTGCTGGCGCCGATCGTGGCCCTGGTGCTCTTCCTGGGCATCTTCCCCAAGCCGGCCCTCGACAGGGTGGAGCCGGCGGTGCAGGGCATCTTGGATCGCATCGAGATGACCACCGACTACCAAGTGCCCCAGTTCGGCATCGAAGCCGATCTGCCCGAGGCGGAGGCGCGGCCGTGAACGGCTCGCTGACCTTCCTGTCGGTGGCCCCCGAGATTGCCCTGGCGGCGGCGGTGGTGCTGCTGCTGCTGGTCGAAGTGACTTTCAAGCCTCGGGCGGGGGCCTGGGCTGTGGTCGCCGGGGCGGGCCTGGCCGCCGGGACGGCGCTATCGGCCTGGCAGTGGGTGGCCCACCGTGGGGCCGATGCCGGGACCTTCTGGAACGGCATGATCGCGGTGGACGGCTTCGCCGCCCTGGCAGGCCTTCTGGTGTTCCCGCTGGCCGGGTTGGGGTTGATGTCGGCCTGGCGCCTGGCCGCTTCTCAGGGGCGGCGCGGGGCGGAGTTCATCGCCCTGGTGATGCTGGCGGCCGCCGGGGCCCACCTGATGGCCGCCGCGGCCGACTTCATCATGCTGTTCATCGGCCTCGAGGTCTTCTCCCTCAGCCTCTACGTGCTGGCCGGCTTCACCCGCGAGCGGGTGGATGCCGACGAGGCCTCCTTTAAGTACTTCCTGCTCGGCGCCTTCGCCTCGGCGGTGTTCCTCTACGGCGTGGCGCTCGTCTTCGCCGCCACCGGCAGCACCACCTTCTACGGCGACGGCGGCATCGCCGACTACCTGGCCGGGACCGTCATCTTCCGCCCCGGGGTACTGCTCGCCGGCCTGGCCCTCCTGCTGGTGGGCCTGGCCTTCAAAGTGTCGGCCGCTCCTTTCCACGTCTGGGCTCCCGACGTCTACCAGGGGGCCCCGGGCGGGGTCACCGGCTTCCTGGCCGCCGCCGCCAAGGTGGCGGGCTTCGCCGCCCTGGCCCGGGTGCTCACCGCCGTGCTGGGCGCCCGGGCGGACGACTGGGTGCCGGCGGTCGCCGTGCTGGCCGCGGTCTCGGTGGTCGTCGGCACGCTCTTGGCCATCGTGCAGGACGACGTCAAGCGCCTGCTGGCCTACTCCTCGGTGGCCCACGCCGGGTTCATCCTCACCGCCCTGGTGGCAGGACGGGGCGGCCTGGGCGACATGTGGTTCTACCTGGCCACCTACGCCGTACAAGTGCTCGGCGCCTTCACCGTCGCCGCTGCGGTGTCGGGGGACCGGGCCGGGCGCTCGCCCCTGGCGCATTGGGCGGGCCTGGGCCGGCGCGCTCCCTGGCTGGCCGCGGCCATGACCCTGATGCTGCTCGCCATGGCGGGGATCCCGCTGACTGCCGGCTTCGCCGGCAAGGTGGCCGTCTTCCGGGCGGCCATCGACGCCGGCTACCTGTGGCTGGTGATCGTGGCCGTGCTGGCCACGGTGGCCGGCCTGTTCTTCTACCTGCGGGTGATCGTGGCCATGTACCTCTCCGGCCCGGAGGAGGCGGCGGCTCTCCCCGCGGGCCCGGCGGTGGGCTGGGGCGCCCGGGTCGTGCTGACGGTGGCGGCCGCGGCCACCCTGGTCTTCGGCATCGCCCCTTGGCCGCTGCTCGAGGTGTTGCGCGATGCCCTTCCTCTTTAGCCGCCTCCTGGGGCGCTTCGTGGGGATCATCCTGCTGGTGGGGGGGATCGCCCTCCCCGCGGCTCCCGTGCTGGGGAGCATCCGCACCGCCAACCAGGTGATCGTCACCGAGGACGACACGGTCGCCGAGGACCTCTACGCGGTGGGAGGGCGCACCATCGTGGAGGGGGTGGTGCAGGGCGACCTGGTGGTGCTCACCGGCGAGGTCATCGTCACCGGAACGGTCGAAGGCGACATCATCGGCCTGGTGGGGGGCCCGGTGCGTCTCGGCGGCGAAGTGGGGGATTCCGTGCTGGTGGCCGCGCTGCGCCTGGAGAACTCCGGCCGGGTCGGCGGGGACGTGAGCGGCTTGATCGGAGAAGCCCGCGTGGGGGGCGAGGTGGGGCGCGACGTGCTGGTGGTGGGTGGGGATGCCGACGTCACCGCTCGGGTGGGACGGGACGTGCGGGCCCAGGCCTGGCAACTGACCGTGGACGGCGAGGTGGGGCGCGACGTGGTGGCCCGGGTCGACGACATGGCACTGGGCGACTCGGCCCGGGTCCAGGGGGACGTCACCTTCCGGGCCAGCGACGACGTGCGCCTCTCGCCGGCGGCGGCGGTGGGCGGCGCGGTGGTGCAGGCCGAGGTGCTGGCGCCGGTCTGGGCCAAGGCACTGACCCGGCTGCTGGGGTGGCTGTCGGTTCTGGCGTTCGTGGCGTCCGGGGTGGCGCTGTTCTGGCTGTTCCGGGGCACGGGTGCCCGGGCGGTGCGAGCGGCCCGGCAGCGGCCGGGGCGCTCCGCCCTGGTAGGCCTGGCGGTGTTGGTGCTGCCTCCGGTGATCGCTCTTCCGCTGTTCCTGAGCCTGGTGGGCCTGCCGGTCGCCGTGCTCCTCCTGCTCTTCTGGGTGGTGGGGCTTTTCCTGGGGCCGGCCCCGGCGGTGGCCGCCGCCGGGGAGCGCCTGCTGAAGGGAAGGGGCGGCCTGCTGGCCGGCTTCGTCGTGGCCGCGCTGGCCTGGCGGGCCGGGATGTGGCTGCTGTCGCTGGCGGCCGCGGTGATCTACCTGATCCCCCTGGTGATCGGACTGGGGGCCTTCACCATCGGGGCTTGGGAGGGACGGCGCGCGAGTGGGGCAGGCGCCCCGCCGGGGCTCCCGGCGAGCCCTGCCGCCTAGGAGCCGGCCGGGGCGCGACGGCGCCCGGTGCCCGGTGCCGGCCCATTTTCAGAGCGGCGACTGCAGTGTGCTGATCGCTCCTGGCAGCCGGTGGCGCAGGAAGGAACAGGTTTGGTAGGGTGAGGTGCAGCCGTGGCCTGCCGGCTCGAGCCGTGCGGCCCGGCGGTGTGCAATTGACATGGGAGGTGCACACGTGAAACGACTCAGATGGGTCGTCATCTTCGCCATCCTTGCGCTGTTGGTCGCCGCCTGCGGCGACGACGACGCAACAACCACTACCGGCGCCACGACGACGACGGGCGCCACGGACGTGATGGAGGGCGCGACCTTCACCGTGTTCGGGGCCCCGGTAGCCGCCGAAGGCGACGCTATGACCGGGTTCCTGAACGTCTACAACAGCGTGAAGGGCTCGAACCTCACCTTCGAGGGGTCGGACAGCTTCGAGGAGCAGTTGCGGATCCGGGTCGACGGCGGCAATCCGCCTCCGGTGGCCTTCACCCCGCAGCCCGCCTCGATCTGCGTCTTCGCCGAGGAAGGCGTCCTGACCTCGCTGGAGGACATGGGCTTCGACATCGCCGCGATGGAAGCCAACCACGGCAAGTTCTGGATGGATCTGGGGCTCTGCGACGACGGGGAGCACTACGGCATTCCGTGGTTCCCCAACTTCAAGAGCATCGTGTTCTACCACGAGCCCATGTTCACCCAGATGAACTACGAGATCCCCGAGACCTACGAGGACCTGGTCGCCCTGAGCGAGCAGATCGTGGCCGACGGGATGACCCCGTGGTGCTTCGCCTTCGAATCGGGCGATGCCAGCGGCTGGCCCGCCACCGACTGGCTCGAGGACATCATGGTCCGCCGTTGGGGCGGCGAGGTCTACGGCCAGTGGTTCCGTCACGACATCCCCTTCAACGATCCGATGGTCGTCGAAGCCTTCGACATCTTCGGGGACATCTTCTTCGGCGAAGGGTTCGTGCTCGGCGGTACCGACGGGGTGGCGGCGATCAACTTTCGCGACACCCCGCTGCCGGCATTCAACGATCCGCCCGACTGCTTGATGTTCAAGCAGGGCTCGTTCATCGCCAACTACTTCCCGGAGGGCGGGGAGGGGGTCATGAAGACCTTCCCCTTCCCGACCATTGAGGGGAACACCGGGGCGATGGGCGGCGGCGACACGCTGATCGTGTTCGACCCGCAGCCCGCAGTGGTCCAGGCGATCAAGGACTGGATCACCCCCGAATGGCAGTGCGTGCTGGCTTCCCCCTCCGGGGGCACCGCGAGCATGCACGGCGGCCACGGGGTGGCCGGGGTAGAGCGCCTGCCGGGACACAAGGACGTCTCCCCCGACTGCTACGAGACCGATGCCGCCAAGGCGTTTGCGGCATCGATCACGGCGGCCCTGGCGTCGAACAGCTTCGTGTTCGATGCCTCCGACCTGATGCCGCCGGCCGTGGGGCAGGGCTCATTCTGGACCGGGATGATCGACTGGAGCCGGGGCACCCCGACCCAGGAAGTCGTCGACGCGGTCGAGGCCAGCTGGCCCGCGGAGTAGGCCGAATTCGGTAGGTAGCAATCACCTAGAGGACGATCACCTAGAGGAGGGGGGCGGCTCAACCAGCCGCCCCCTCCCTCGCTAGAGTCGGCGAGGGTGGGCAGGGAGCCGAGGGTGGGAAGGGAGCCGAGGGTGGGAAAGGAGAGTCGATGACCGCGCCGCCGGTACTGCCGGACAAGGTCTCGGAGCCGCGCCGTCGCATCCTGAGCGCGGGGGCGCGCGGCTCCCTGCTCTCGGTCGTCCGGATGGTGGCGGCCCTGGCCGTGCCGATCGTCGGCTTCCTCCTGCTCTGGCTCACCTTCAACTTCCTGCGCGACTCCGACGCGAACCGCCTGTTGGTGGCCCTGGTGGCCATCGTGGTGGGAGTGGGGGGTGTCTGGCTCCTTTACTGGGGAATGGACCTGCTGGTGAGCACCGTGCTCCCCGCTCGAATCCGCGAGTCGATACGTCCCGCCGTCTTCGTGGGCCCGGCTCTGGTGATCCTCGCCGTCTACCTCATTTACCCGGCGATCAACACCACGATCCTCGCCTTCAAGGACGCCAAGGGGGAGAACTGGGCTTCCCAGGGGGGCCTGGGCAACTTCATCGACATCTTCACCAACAGCGACACGCTGGTGGCGATCCGCAACAGCCTGCTGTGGGTGGTGATCGTGCCGACGGCCTCGGTGATCATCGGCCTGGCTTTTGCCACCCTGACCGACAAACTCGGGCGGCGCACCGAGGCCACCGCCAAGTCCATGATCTTTTTGCCCATGGCGATCTCGCTGGTCGGGGCCAGCATCGTGTGGGGGTTCGTCTACAGCTTCCGCTCGGCGGGCTTCGGGGAGCAGATCGGGTTGCTCAACGGGATCTGGACCGGCATGGGGAACAAACCGGTCGCCTGGCTGCTGCAGGAACCGTGGAACAACCTCTACCTGATGGTGATCCTCATCTGGCTGCAGACCGGGTTTGCCATGGTGATCCTGTCGGCCGCCATCAAGTCGGTGCCCGAGGACTTACTCGAGGCCGCCCGCATCGATGGGGCGAGTGAGTGGAAGGTATTCACCCGGGTGGTGCTGCCCTCCATCGCCTCCACGGTGGTGGTGGTGGTGACGACCATCACCATCGTGGTGTGGAAGGTGTTCGACATCGTCTTTGTGATGACCGGGGGTCGCTTCAACACCTCGGTCGTGGCCCAGCGCATGGTGAAGGAGTTCTTCACCTTCCGCAACGACGGGGTCGGGGCGGCACTCGCCGTGATCCTGTTCATCGCGGTGATTCCCATGATGGTCGTGAACGTGCGCAAGTTCCGGCAGCAGGAGGAGACGCGATGACTGCCGCTACCGCACCGGCGCCGACCCGCTCCGGATCGCGGCGGCGCCATCGCCTTTCCTGGCTCACCAGTCACTGGCTGGTGAAGCTCGTCGTCCTGCTCATCGTGATCCTCTGGCTGGTTCCCACGGTGGGGTTGCTGATCACTTCCTTCCGCCCGACCGACGACATCAACGCCACCGGCTGGTGGACGGCCATCCCCCACATGTTCGACAAGGCGACGTGGACCATCAGCAACTACGACGCCGTCCTCTCGCGCCAGGGGTTCGGCAACGCCTTCCTCAACAGCCTGGCGGTGACCATTCCCTCGACGGTGATTCCCATCACGATCGCCGCCTTCGCCGCCTATGCCTTTGCCTGGATGGAGTTCAAGGGACGTCACATCCTGTTCGTGGTGGTGGTGGGGCTGCTGGTGGTGCCCCTGCAGATGGCGCTCATCCCCATCCTCCGCCTCTACACCTCGGGGGCGGAGGTGTTCGGCGTCACCATCTTCCCCGACCTCGACCTGAACGGGACCTACCTGGCGGTGTGGTTAGCCCACACCGGTTTCGGGCTGCCCCTGGCGGTCTACCTCCTGCGGAACTACATAGGCTCGCTGCCTTCGAGCATCATCGAGTCGGCGCGCATCGACGGCGCCGACCACTTCAAGATCTTCACCCGGCTGATCATCCCGCTGTCGGTGCCGGTGCTGGCGTCCTTCGCCATCTTCCAGTTCCTCTGGGTGTGGAACGACCTGCTGGTGGCCTTGATCTTCCTGGGCGGGGAGCCGCAGAACCGGGTACTCACCCAGGCCCTCATGGAGCTCAATGCTTCCCGGGGCAACGAATGGCAGCTGCTGACGGCCGGGGCCTTCATCTCCATGACCCTGCCGCTGGCGGTCTTCTTCTCCTTGCAGCGCTACTTCGTACGGGGCCTCACCGCCGGGTCGGTCAAGGGCTGACCCGGGCACTACGCTGACCCGGTGCTGGGTTCGGCCAAGCCGGTTTCCGCCAGGCGCAAGTGGGCCGCCATCGCCGCCGCCACGGTCATCCAGGCGGTGTCGGTCTTCTTGATGCTCTACGGTGCCGTCGAGGGAGCGGTGAACTACGAAACCGCCGCCCCGGGGCCCCCTTTCGCTCTCGGCCTGGCCCTGGTGCCCTTCGCCTTCATCGCCCTCGCCTTCGGCTCGGGCCATCCGGCGGCCGGCGGGGCGGTGGTGGTGGCCCTGCTGGTGGCGGTGCCGGTGGCGCTGCCGCTGGCAGCTTTGGCGCGCGATGTGGTCACCGGGCTGGCCGCCGGCTACGGGGCCGGCGGAGTGGTGGCCCTGCGGCGGGAGTATCTGCACAGCCGACGGGCGCGCATCATCGCCGTCGTCGCCACTGCGGTCTACGTGTTTGCCACCCTCCGCATCGATGCCGCCGCCGGGGTCACCGCCGCCTGCCTTCTTCCCCTCGTCGCCGTGGGCGTCGCCGATCTCGCCGTGGAGTGGCGGGCCGCCTCGCGGTCGCGAGGGCAAGGCCCCGGGCCGGTCGACTGAGAACGGGGGTCAGTCGGGGCGGGCTACCCAGGCCAGGGCCTCGGTGAGGGCCCCCGCCGGGATCCAGGCCGAGGCCTTGCCGGCGGCCGCGTCGGCTTCGAGGCGGCGCGCTGCCTTGTCGATGAGGAAGCTGCCCAGCAGCAGGCGGATCTGGCCGGGGTCGGTGGGGAGCAGCCCGCTGCTCTCCATCCCGCCCAGGTAGCCGCGCAGGAAGGCGGCGGCCCCCCAGAGCTGCCAGGCCCGGGCCCAGGGGAGCAGGGCCTCGAAGGTTCCGCCGCCGGGCAGTGCGGCCTGCTCGAGGGCGGCGGCGCCTGCCGCCTGGTGCAGCGAGCACAGCACGTCGGCGGCATCCCACAGGGGGGAGCGGCGGATGCGCCGGTCGCCGGCGGGGATGCCGGTATCCCCGGCGAAGTCGTAGAACAAGAAGTCCTCCCCGTCGACGAGTACGTCGTCGAGGGTGAGATTGCCGTGGATCCTGATGCGGGTGGCCTCGATCGGCCCGGCGGTGAGGCGGCGCAACTGCCCCAGGATTGCCTCCTCCGCTCCCAGCGCATCGGCAACGGCCGGCCGGGCGTCCTGGGGGATTCCCTCCAGCATGCGCCGCACGCTCCGGAAACTGCGCCGGAGAGAAGTGCGCAGGGCCTGGTAGAGGGCCCGCTGGTAGAGGCTGCTGAAGCGCTCGGGGCGGAAGTCGGGATCCCGGTCGTCGGAGGCCAGGGCCCGGTGGAGATCGGCGACGAATCGGCCCAGTCGCTCCAGGCCGCCCAGGCTTTCCCCGGTGAGGTCGCCGAAGGGAGCGGGGGGCAGAGCCTCCAATGCCTCCAGCGGTCCGTCGACGGCCTCCGGCGGCTCGGCGCCGAGCTCGCCGGAGGAGACGGCATCGAGGAGGCGATCCAAAGAGCGGCGGATCGTCTCGCCGGCGGTGCCGGTGTGGCGGACGTACTCCTGCAGGATGGCCAGCACCGCGGGCTCCTCCCCCGACCGCTGGTACTGGGCCCAGCCGAAGACCTGGGGGAGGTTGGTCAGCGGGGTGCGCTCGGTGAGGAACAGCCGCACCTCGAGGTCCGGGTTGACGCCCAGGGCCAATCGCCGGTTCAGCTTGAGCACATGGCGGCCGGCTACGGCGATGGTGGTGTGGCCCTCGGGGTTGTCCGACGCCCGCACCATGAGATCCTCGCGGACCGGCGGCGGAGTCATGCCCGCCGCCCCGTGGAAGGTCACGGCCCCTTCCTCACCGCTTTGGCGTCTGCGCTGCCGCATCATCTCCAGGAGAGTGGCGGCGAAGGGCGGCCAGGCGGCGGCATCGAAGGCGACCCCGGCGAGATCTTGCTCCTGCACCTCGGCGATGATCAGGTCGGGGTGGCGCTGCCGCACCTCGCCGGCCTCATCTCCGACGGCGATCGCCAGCGGCACCAGGTACCGGGTGGGCTCCCCCTGCTGGAAGTCCGCTTCCAGAAGGGCGAGATAGGCACCGGGGAGCCGGCGGCCCAGCGGCACCACGTCCTGCAGGACGACGTCGCGCAGCTGGCGGCCTTGCCCGCCGAACCAGGGGCGGCTGGGCAGATAGCGGGCCAGGGCGGCCTCAAGGGCACGCCGAGCCGGGTCGTGGAAGGCGGTTTCGCTGGAGCCGGGCAGCGTGATCCGCTCGCGACCGCCGTGTTCTCCGTCGCCCCCCTCGTCCCCGGCGGCCAGGCGTAGCCACAGGTAACCGTGCGGGCCCAGGGTGAGCAGATAGGGGAGGTCGCCGACGGCAGGGAACTGCGCCCGGCCGAACATCTCGAGGGGGCGTACCCCTTTGAATTCGGAGAGGTCGAGCTCGACGTACTGCGAGTAGCGGGACAGGTTGGCCACCACCAGCACCGTCTCCGCGGCGTCGCGGCGCAGGTAGGCGAGGACGCGGTCGTTGTCGGGGTAGAGGAACTCGAAGGCGCCGCGGCCGAACACCGGGTGGCGTCGGCGCAGGGCCAGCATGTTGCGCATCCACCACAGGAGCGAGTTGGAGTTGCGGACCTGCGCCTCGACGTTGACCGTCTCGTAGTGGTACTCGGGGTCGATGATCACCGGCAGGAACAGGCGCTGGGGGTTGCCGTCGGAGAACCCGGCATTGCGATCGCTGCTCCACTGCATCGGGGTGCGCACCGCGTTGCGATCGCCCAGGTAGATGTTGTCGCCCATCCCGATCTCGTCCCCGTAGTAGAGGAACGGAGTCCCCGGCAGGGAGAGGAGTAGAGCGTTCACCAACTCGATCTCCCGTCGGCTGTTGCCCAGAAGTGGTGCCAGGCGGCGGCGGATGCCGACGTTCACCCGGGCGCGGCGGTCCCGGGCGTAGTGGCGGTACATGTAGTCCCGCTCCTCGTCGGTGACCATCTCGAGCGTCAACTCATCGTGGTTGCGCAGGAACAGGCCCCACTGGGCCGTCGGGGGCAGGGGCGGGGTCTGCTCCAGGATGTCGACGATGGGAAAGCGGCTCTCCATGCGCAGCCCCATGAAAATTCGGGGCATCAGGGGGAAGTGAAAGGCCATGTGGCACTCGTCGCCGTCGCCGAAGTAGGCGATGGCGTCCTCGGGCCACTGGTTGGCCTCGGCCAGGAACATCCGGCCGGGGAAGCGCTCGTCGAGGCGCCGCCGCAGGCGCTTGAGCACCGCGTGAGTCTCGGGGAGGTTCTCACAGTTGGTGCCTTCGCGCTCGTGGAGATAGGGGATGGCGTCGAGGCGCAGGCCGTCCACCCCCATGTCCAGCCAGAAGTCGGTGATCCCCTGCACGGCGCGGACCACCGCCGGGTTGTCGTAGTTGAGATCCGGCTGGTGGGAGAAGAAGCGGTGCCAGTAGTAGGCCCCGGCGACCGGGTCCCAGGCCCAGTTGGAGGTCTCGGTATCGGTGAAGATGATGCGGGCATCGGGGTAGCGGGTGGGGGTGTCGCTCCACACGTAATAGTTGCGCTCCGCCGAGTCGGGAGGGGCATGCCGGGCCCGCTGGAACCAGGGGTGCTGGTCGGAGGTGTGGTTGATCACCACCTCGGTGATCACCCGGAGGTGCCGCCGGTGGGCCTCTCGCAGGAAGCGCCGGAAGTCGCGCAGGGTGCCGTAGGCGGGGTGCACCCCGCGGTAGTCGGCAATGTCGTAGCCGTCATCGCGAAGAGGGGAGGGGTAGAAGGGGAGCAGCCAGACGGTGGACACCCCGAGATCCTGCAGGTAGTCGAGCCGTTCGGTCATGCCGGCCAGGTCGCCTATTCCATCGGCGTTCGAATCCTGGAAGGCGCGAACGTGCGCCTCGTAGACCACGGCATCGCGGTACCAATCGGGTTCGCTGGCTTGGGGCGACGGCATAAGCACAGCCTAGGCGGGCGGGTTCTGGGTCACCCGGACCGCAGGGAAGCGGGCCTCAGCCGCCCGCCACCAGCAAGGGGATGCGCAACTCCTCCTCGGTGAGGCCGCCGTGCTGGCCGATGAGGCGGTCGTCGCTGAAGCGGTGCAGCAACGCCCAGCCGGGTTCGGCGAAGAGGGCTCCGTCGGGCGCCCGGCCGGCGAAGCCGGGGTGGGGCTCACCCGGTCCCCACCAGCCCGCCATTTGGGCCAGAGGCACCCAGGTGGCGGGGAGGCCGGCAGCCAGCGAGGCTCCTTCGCCCTTCACAAAGGTGACCCGGGGATCGCCGTAGAAGGTGCGCCCCTCATGGTCGGGCTTGGCGAGGCGTACCTGCTGGTTCTTCGGGATGTCGACGTGGCCGTGGTCGGCCGTGCCCACCATCACCACCCCCGGCGGCAGGGCGGCAGCCACCGCCTCCCACACGCCGGCGACGAGGCGCAGGGCCTCTCGATATCCGTCGGAGTCTTGGCCCCAGACGTGGGCGGCGAAGTCCACCTGGGGCAGGTAGAGCATCACCAAGCGCCGGGGCACCCGGGTGAGCTGCATCGCGGCCGCCACCGCCTCGCCGGGGTCGGCGTACGGCTCGACCCGGCAGTTGCGGTAGAGGACCCGGGTGAGGGGAGTCCCGAGGAAGTTGAGCGGCTGGATGACGATGGGCTCTACGCCGGCGGCGGCGACTCGCTCCCAGACGTTCGGCCGGGGCAGGAAGGCAGCGAAATCCAGGTCCAGGGGATCCCCCCACAGGGTGGTCCACTTGATGGTGTTGGCGACGCGCTCTACCTCGGGGAGCCACAGCTGGTAGGCGATGAGGCCGTGGCGGGCCGGGGGCAGGCCGCTGGCGATGGTGGCCAAGCTCACCGTCGTGGTGGTGGGGAAGGGGGCGTCGAGGGCGCCCCGGCGCGCCGCGCGGAGAACGGCGACGGCGGGGTGGGCCAGCTGGGCGTCGCCGAGGCCGTCGAAGAGCACGAGTAGATAGGTGGCGGCTTCGGGGACGGCAGCGGCGAGGCCGGGATGGAGGCCGGGAGTGGGGGCCTTGCCGGCGAGCCGCTTCTCGAGTTCGGCCACCAGGTTGACCAACCCGCCGCCGGTGTAGTCGGGGGGGCGCACGGCGGCGAGGGTAGCGCCGGTGGGCCGGGGCGGCGGCACCGGCCGACCGGGGGTACCCTCCGTCCGAGGCCGCAGCCGGCGGTGAGCGAGGCGACCCCTCCGCGCGCGGCCGGGGCAAGGCGAAGGAGGCGAAGTGCCCGGCGCCGCCGGCACGATCGAGGCGAGCGCCTACGACGAGTGGTTCGAGACGCCCTGGGGTCGTTACGCCTTTGCAGCAGAGGCGGCTCTGCTCCGGCGCGTCCTGGGGGATCTGGGCGGCAGCCGGGCGCTGGACGCCGGCTGCGGTCCCGGCCGATTCGCCGAGGTGCTGCGCGCCGCGGGGGCGGCCACGGTCGGGCTGGACCTGGATCCCTCGATGGTGGCGCGGGCCGCGGCACGGGGCACGGACCCGGTGGTCGTGGGCGACGCCGCTCGCCTGCCCTTCAGAGCTGGGTCCTTCGATGTGGTGGTGGCGGTGACCCTCCTGGAGTTCGTCGCCGACCCGCCTGGGGTGGTGGGCGAACTGGTGCGGGTCACCCGGGCGGGCGGACGGCTGGTGTTAGCCCTGCTCAACGCCTGCAGCCTGTGGGGGCTGGCCTCGCGTTCGAGGCGGCGTCGGGGAGCCTGGGCTTCGGCGCGGCTGCTCGTCCCGAAGAAGGTGGCGGGCTGGTGCCGAGGCTACGGGGAGGTGCAGCGGCAGGGCGCTCTGTTCGCTCCCGGGCCTCTTCCGGGACTGCGCCGGCTGGGGCC
>Ga0209164_1001069_pt1 | contig 41406 bp, 40 predicted proteins | sample MTBNYHSulfiMetaG_FD_187458 | JGI IMG/M metagenome (GOLD analysis project Ga0209164, IMG submission 187458) | Enrichment culture microbial communities from rom New York Harbor, USA that are MTBE-degrading - MTBE-NYH (New York Harbor Sulfidogenic)... | ecosystem: Environmental > Aquatic > Marine >... | reverse complement strand
GTTAAGCACGCCGCCAGCGTTCGTCCTGAGCCAGGATCAAACTCTCCATATATATCATGAAAAGCTTAATCTTTAACTCTCTCTGAATTACTCGCTTAAGCTTCCTAATAAGCTCTTGACGAGGTTTTTCGCTTGCTTTTCGTTTCTCTTTACTCTGTTTAGTTTTCAAAGACCGGTGTTGCCGTTTTTTGCCGCCGGGTTTCCAGCGGCGTTTTTCATTGTATCATGGCTCTTGGGCACTGTCAAGTGCCTCTTTTTGCCTGCCGCTGCTGTTTTGTCGAGCGACGTTCTCTATATTATCACTTCCGGCGCCTGAGCTCAATACTTATTTTCTTCCAGTTCGCGAACCGCTTGGCCGCGATGCGACAGCTTTGTTAATATAGCATATACTGAATACACCTGTCAACAAGAAAAGCGCGCTCATTCCGTTCCCTAAAGCGCGCTTTTCAGTACTTTAATCCTTATACTTACTCGCCGTTTTCGTCGCCGCTTACCACCCTGGCCACCGCCACCACGTGGTCGCCGTCGCCCATCTTCATCAGCATCACGCCCTGGGTGGCCCGGCCGATCAGTGAAATCTCGCCGGCTTTCAGCCTGATCATAATCCCTTCGGCGCTGATCATCAATATTTCCTCATCCGGCCTGATTACCTGTAATGACACCACGTTGCCGTTGCGCGGCGTGCACTTGATGTTGGTGACGCCGATGCCGCCCCGGGTCTGAACCCTGTATTCATCCAGCCTGGACCGTTTCCCGTAACCGTTGGCGGTGACCACCAGCAAGTCGCTGCCTTCCCGGGCGCTGTCCATGGAAACAACCTGGTCCCCCTTGCGCAGGGTAATGCCCTTGACCCCGCGGGTGGCCCGGCCGGTCACCCGGACGTCGTCTTCGGTGAACCTGATGGCCATGCCGTATTTGGTGCCGATAATAATATCGCCGCTGCCGTCGGTAAGCAATACGTTAACCAGAGCGTCCCCTTCGTCCAGGTTAAGAGCGATGATGCCGTCACGCCTTGACGAGTCGTAGTCGCTCAGGGGGGTTTTTTTGACCACGCCGTTTTTAGTGCCCATCATTAAATAGTAATCAGGCACGTATTGACGGATGGGGATCACCGTGGTGATATACTCTTCCTTATCTATGTACAGGAGATTAACAATGGCCGTACCCCTGGCCTGGCGGCCGGACTCGGGTATTTCATGCCCTTTGAGCCTCAGCACCCGGCCCCGGTTGGTAAAGAACAGGAAGTAGTGGTGCGTGGTGGCTATAAAAAGGTGCCGTAGGAAATCGTCCTCCTTGACGCCCATGGCGTTAATACCCCGGCCGCCCCGTTTCTGGCTGCGGTAGGTATCCACGGGCATGCGCTTGATATAGCCCTGGTTGGTCATGGTCACCACGATGTCTTCCTCGGGAATCAAATCTTCATCAACGAAATCGACGGATTCGTTGGATATGGCCGTTCTTCTGGGGTCGGCGAATTTATGCTTAATCTCCAATATTTCCTGCCGGACAATCCCCAGCACCTTTTTTTCATCGGCCAGTACGGAGCGGAAATATTCGATCTTCTTGATTAGCTCCTTGTATTCGGCCTCCAGTTTATCACGCTCCAGACCCGTCAGGCGGCGCAGCCGCATATCCAAAATAGCCTGCGCCTGGATATCCGTCAGGCTGAACCGGTCCATCAGGCCCTCCCGGGCCTGGTTATCATTTTTTGAACTACGGATAATTTTAATTACCTCGTCCAGGTTGGCCAGGGCGATGCGCAAGCCCTCAACAATATGAGCCCTTTCCTCCGCTTTGTTCAGATCGTATTGGGTGCGCCTGGTAATGATCTCTTTCTGGTGCCGGAGATAATACTGGATGACTTCCTTGAGATTTAACACCAGCGGTTGGTTGTCCACCAGCGCCAGCATGATCACCCCGAAAGACTCCTGCATCTGGGTGTGTTTGTACAGCTGGTTTAAAACCACCTTGGGTACGGCGTCCCGGCGCAATTCAATGACCACGCGCATGCCGTGGCGATCCGATTCGTCACGCAGGTCGGAGATGCCTTCGATTTTTTTCTCTTTTACCAGCTCGGCGATTTTTTCCACCAGCCGGGCCTTGTTCACCTGATAAGGCAATTCCGATACGATAATGGCGCTTTTGTTGCCGCTTACCTCGATATCGGCCTTAGCCCGCACTTTTATGGAACCCCGGCCGGTCCGGTAGGCGGAGCGGATACCATCCCGCCCCATGATAATGGCGCCGGTCGGAAAATCCGGTCCCTTGACCACCGACATCAGTTCTTCTATTTCGGTTTCGGGGTTGTCGATCAGCATCACCACCCCGTCGATTACCTCCCCCAGGTTGTGGGGCGGTATATTGGTGGCCATACCCACGGCGATGCCCGCCGATCCGTTCACCAACAGATTGGGGATCCGGGACGGCAGAATAACCGGTTCCTTGCCGCTCTCGTCATAGTTGGGGATAAAGTCCACTGTTTCCTTTTCAATGTCGGCCAGCATCTCAACGGCAATCTTGGCCAGCCGGGCTTCCGTATAACGCATGGCCGCGGGGGCGTCTCCGTCCACCGAGCCGAAGTTGCCGTGCCCGTCCACCAGCGGATACCGGCAGGCGAAGTCCTGGGCCAGCCGGACCAGGGTATCGTAAATAGCCGAATCGCCGTGGGGATGGTACTTGGCCATTACTTCACCCACGATATAAGCCGATTTGCGGTGCGGCTTCTCCGGGGTCACCCCCAGGGTATGCATGGCGTACAAAATACGCCTGTGCAAGGCTTTAAACCATCCCTTACATCCGGCAGGGCCCGGCCCACGATTACGCTCATGGCGTAATCAAGGTAAGAGTTTTTCATTTCTTCGTTGATATTGATGGGTACGATTTTCCCGGTCAGGGCAGACAATGTGCTTTCACCTCAAGGTTAAATTTGCGCTGCATCGGCGCACCTAAACATCCAGGTTTCTGACCAGGCGGGCATTTTCCTGGATAAATTCACGGCGCGGTTCCACTTTATCACCCATGAGCATGGAGAATATCTGGTCCGCTTCCAGGGCGTCCTCCAATTTTACCTGCAGCACGGTCCGGGTGTCAAAATTCATGGTAGTTTCCCATAACTGTTCCGGATTCATTTCGCCAAGACCTTTATACCGCTGCAGCGATATCCCGTCCCGGCCGATCCTGCTCAATAACTGGTCCAGTTCCCGGTCTGTGAAAACATAATTGTCGGTTTTGTTTTTGCGTACTTTGTATAACGGAGGCTGGGCGATATAAACGTATCCGTTTTTGACCAGCTCTTTCATATGGCGGTAAAAGAACGTCAGCAACAGGGTGCGGATATGGGCGCCGTCCACATCGGCGTCGGTCATAATGATTACTTTGTGGTACCGGGCCTTGTCCAAATTGAACTCTTCGCCGATACCCGTCCCCAGGGCCGTAATCAGCGCCTTAATTTCCTCGTTGCCCAGAATTTTATCCAGGCGGGCCTTTTCCACGTTCAATATTTTGCCCCTTAAGGGCAATATGGCCTGGTAACGCCTGTCCCTCCCCTGCTTGGCCGAGCCGCCGGCGGAATCTCCCTCCACCAGGAAAAGCTCGCTGAGCGCGGGATCACGTTCCGAACAATCCGCCAGTTTACCCGGCAGGGTTGAATTCTCCAGGACGTTCTTGCGCCTGGTAAGCTCCCTGGCCTTACGCGCGGCTTCCCGGGCCCGGGAGGCGTTGACCGACTTTTCCAGGATCCGGCGCGCAACAGAGGGGTTTTCTTCCAAAAAAGTGCTCAGCTTTTCAGACAGTACGGTATCGACCACGCCGCGCACTTCACTGTTGCCCAGTTTGGCTTTGGTTTGTCCTTCAAATTGCGGTTCCGGAACCTTAATGCTGATTACCGCGGTCAGGCCCTCCCGGATGTCCTCACCCATCAGGCCGGTGGCGCCGTTTTTCAGGATATTGTACTTACGGCCGTAATCGTTAACCACTCTGGTCAAAGCGGTTTTAAAACCCGTTTCGTGGGTACCCCCGTCCACGGTGTGGATATTATTGACGTAGGAAAATAAATTTTCCACGTAACTGTCGGTGTATTGCATAGCTATTTCGACCATGATCTGGTCTTTGACATCTTCAAAAAAAATCGGTTTATGCAGCGCGTTCTTATTTCGGTTGATATGCTGCACAAAATCTTTAATCCCGCCGTTATGCTGGTATTCCTTATGAAAATCCGTTCTTTCATCATGGTAGACAATCTTTACGCCCCGGGTCAAAAAAGACTGCTCCCGGATCCGCTGAACCAGTGTTTCCTGGCTGAATTCCAATTCCTCAAAAATCTCGTAATCCGGCTTGAAAGTTATTTTGGTGCCCGTAGTCCTCGACTTGCCGGTTTTTTGCAGTTCGGTAACCGCCGCTCCCCGCTCGTAACGCTGCTGATGCACGAAACCGTCCCGCCTGACTTCCACCGTCAGCCATTCGGAAAGCGCGTTCACCACCGACACGCCTACGCCGTGTAAACCGCCGCTGACCTTATAGCCGCCGCCGCCGAATTTGCCGCCGGCATGCAGAATGGTCAGCACCACCTGTACCGCGGGCAACCCTTTCTGGGGCATAATTTCCACCGGAATGCCCCGGCCGTTATCCGCCACCGTCACGGAATTATCGGCATGCACGGTGACCTCAATTTTATCGCAATAACCGGCTAAAGCTTCGTCGATACTGTTGTCGACAACCTCATAAACCAGGTGGTGCAAACCCCTGGCACTGGTGCTGCCAATGTACATACCCGGCCTGCGCCTGACCGCTTCCAAACCCTCAAGGACCTGGATTTCCTCGGCGCCGTATCTTACTTCATTATCCAACAAAAAGACTCCCCCGTTTCCCAACTACTTCTAGAGGATGTTCGAAAAATCCGTGCTCCTTTTCGAACTCTCATTTCTAGTAAGAAGCCAAGGCCCGTTTTTTCAAAGTGGTGCACGAGATGGGTGAATAGTATATTTCATTGCTGGTGATCACATATGTTTTTTCCTTGCCCGGCTCGGCAGTGTTAACAATAAAACCTTCTTCCGCGGCGGTTTTTAAGAATTCGCGGGTAATGGCGGAAGACCTGGACCGGATATCCAAAATAGCCACAATGTCTTTTTTGGGCACAATCACATCACCGCCCAAGTGCAAAAACATATTTATACCTCCTTTACCCCAAAACCGTCAACCAGGTATATTTTGCCCTGTTGGCCGCTAAATTTTCCCCGGCCGGTGGCTGAGGTGATAAAAGTTTGTATTTGACCGCCCAACATATGTACCAGGTAATGTTGCCTGGACTCGTCCAGTTCCATTAAAACATCGTCCAATAATAAAATGGGCTTCTCTCCCGTATCATGATCAAACATCTTCATTTGCGCGGTTTTCAACGCCAAAACTATTGATCTTACCTGACCCTGGGAACCGAACTGCCTGATATCCCTGCCGTTTAAGTAAAAAACCAAGTCATCCCTGTGCGGGCCGATCACAGTTTGTTTTTTATATAATTCTTCTTTTTCCCTGGCTTTTCCTTCAGCTGTAAAATCTTTCGTTATTTGCGCTATATCAGCGGCGCCGGATATTTTAACCGTTGAGAGATATCTCATACCCAGTTCTTCGGCAGAGCCTGAAATTTCCGAGTAACTTTCCTTTGCCAGGGGGAAAAACCTTTTCAGCAGTTTAACCCGCATTGACAGTAACTGAGCTCCGTACAGGTAAAGCTGTTCAGTCCATACGGCCAGGTCTTCCCCGCCCGGATCTCCGCCGGCGCGCAGTAAATTATTTCTGTGCGCCAGTACCCGGCGGTATTTATGCAGCGTATCCCGGTACCCCGGCTCAATAACGCCCAGGTCGTTGTCGATAAAATCCCGCCTTAACCCGGGAGAGCCTTTAATGATCTGCAAATCATCGGGTTTAAAAAGAACAATGCCGAAACAACCCGGCATGTCACGCCGCCCGTAATCGGCACCGTTTATGAATAATTTTTTCTTTCCTTCGCCGCTTATTTCTGCCTTAACTTCAACCGTACTACCATCAGTAAGGGCAAAAAAAGCCTGCACCAACGCATGGTCTGTATCCCATTTGATAATATCACGGTCGAACCCGCGAAATGTCCTGCCCAAACCGGCGAAGTAAATGGATTCCAAAAAATTTGTCTTGCCCCGGGCATTGGAACCGGTGATAAAGTTTAATTCCCGGTGCGGATTTATCCGCAGTTCGGCATAGTTTCGAAAATTAACCAGGCTGATTTCTTGTAAGTGCAACCATGAGCCCTCCTACCGGGTTAATACACGGAAAGAGCCCATGTTTTCAACTACCACCAGGTCTCCGCCCTTCAGTTTTCTGGAGCGGCGGTCTTCCAGCTCACCGTTGACCCGCACCAAATGATCATGGATCATTTGTTTGCTTTGACCGCCGGTTGACGCTGCCCGGCACCATTTTAAAAACTGGTCCAGCTTTATTTCGCCCTCGACACGAATTTCAATAACATTATTAATATTATCGGACAATCAATTCAGCACCTTTAAGAAAAATACCGGAATATCAAGCTATGGCCGGTACCAGGATGGAAAAATAACTTTCGCTGTCCACGGGCTTAAATACCGCCGGGCTTTTAAAACCACTCAGTTTGATGATTATTTCCTCGGTGTCCGCCGCTCTAAGAAGGTCGATAAAAAACCTGATGTTAAAACCCACATCCAAAGGCTCACCGGAAAAATCCGCCGCAATCTCTTCCCGGATGCGGCCTGCTTCGGAATTAAAATAAACAAGTAATTCTCCGGATTGAAACTTGATATTAAAGACGTTTCTCTTGGCGCTTACCAGCAGCAAGGCCCTTTCGGCCGCGTCGACCAGGGCGCTTACCGGCGCCCTTACTTCACAAAGAAACTGATTGGGAATTACAATGCGATAATCGGGATAAGTTCCGGCAATTAACCGGGACATTAAACATATGTTGTCAATTTCAAAAAATACCTTGTTGTCAGTCACATATATCTTAAGCTCATCTTCCGCCGGTTCAAGGATCCTATAGAGCTCGTTTAAAGCTTTTCCAGGCACGATAATGTTTATAACCCCGCCGGCCGGCTGCGCCAGTTTTTCCTCGCACACCGCCAATTTTCTCGTATCGGTGGCCACCATGGACAGTACCGCTTCTTCCGATAATTTAATGTTAATCCCGTTAAACACCGGCCGGTGTTCATCATAAGCCACAGCGAACAGAACTCTTTTCAGCATGGTTTTAAAAATATTTTGACTGATCTTTAATGATGGTTCCCCGGGCAAATCGGGAAACCTGGGAAATTCTTCAGCCGGAAAGCCGTGTAAAACCATTTCCGAACCGTCGTAAGCAAAAGAAGTATTGTTGGTGGAAAGGTCGGTGATCACGTCAATATCAACCTCGGGAAGGCGGGCCAGCACACTGGCCACGTATTTGCCCGGTAAGGCGGCTGCTCCTTCAACAACTGTTTCTGCCGGCATGGAACAGCGGATGCCGAACTCAAGATCGGTGGCGGTTAAAATCAACTTGTTTTCATTAGCCTCAAAAAGCAAACAGGATAATACCGGCAGCGGGTTGCGCTGGGAAACAGCCCTGAGGGAAATTTGCGTTAGGGTGTTCAGGTCGTTCTTGGGGGCTGTAAAATGCATGCTCGTTCCTCCGTGAATATGAACAATATTTTTATATATATTTTATATATAAAAAAGAAGAAGTTACAGTAGGGGTTGTGAGTATGTGGAAAAGCGGTTCCAAGTCATACCCGGCGCATATAAAGCCGCTGTATAAACCTGTGGCTAATTTGATTCTGAAAAACGATTAATTGTTAACAATCAGCCTTGCTGCAGTTCTTCTTTTATTTTATTTACCGCCTGTGAAATGGCGGGATCTTTTTCAATTTCGAGGCCTATTTTTTCCTGGGCGTGCAGTACGGTGGTATGGTCCCGGTCCCCAAAATGCTTGCCGACTACCGGCAAAGAATTATCCGTCAGCTCCCGGCATAAATACATGGCCACCTGACGGGGAAAAGATACGGACCGGGTTCTTTTTTTGGATTTCATGTCTTCGGTTTTAACGCCGAAGTATTCGGCCACTTTCAGTTGAATCAGGGGAATGGTTATTTGTACCGGTTTTTTGGCCGGCAGGATATCTTTAAGCAACTCGGCGGCGGTTTGCTTGTCCATTACATTATCGGTAAAGGAACTGTACGCCGATACCCGGATTAAAGCCCCTTCCAGCTCCCGGATGTTGGAATTGATCCGGTCGGCGATAAAATTGATCACTTCGTCGGACACATGTAAGTTTTCCACCTGGGCCTTTTTTTGCAAAATGGCGATCCTGGTTTCATAATCCGGCGGCTGGATATCTGTAATCAATCCCCACTCAAAACGGGACCGCAGCCGGTCCTCCAGAGTGGGGATATCTTTGGGCGGACGGTCGCTGGAGATGATAATTTGCTTGTTGGCTTCGTATAAAGTGTTGAAAGTGTGGAAAAATTCTTCCTGTGTTCTCTCCTTACCGGCCAGGAACTGAATATCGTCTATCAGCAGGATATCCATGCCCCGGTATTTATTCTTGAAATCCACAGTCTTCTCTTCCCGGATGGCGTTGATTAAATCGTTGGTGAACTTTTCAGAAGTAACATAAGCCACATGGCTGTTGATAAGTTTTTCCTTGATCATGTGTCCGATGGCGTGCATCAGGTGAGTCTTACCCAATCCCACCCCGCCGTAAATAAACAGCGGGTTATACGCTTTAGCCGGTGATTCCGCCACTGCCAGGCAGGCGGCATGAGCAAACCGGTTGCTGTTACCCACCACAAAATTATCAAATGTAAACCTCGGATTCAGGGTGCTGTTGTTTAGCTCGTCGTCACGGACCGGTGCTCTTTTTTGATCATTATCGGTCTGCCGGTACTCATCATGAAGAATAAACTGGACACTTGTTTCGGTGTGGATAATCTGACTGATGATATCTTTAAACAGAGGTGCATAGCTGCTGTTTAACCAATCCTTGGAAAAATGATCGGGCACCCCGATGTAAAAAATGTTGTTCTTAATGGCCACCGGCTGCATGGCTACAATCCAGGTTTCATATGACTGGTTGCTAAGTGTGCTTTTCAATTGATTGACTGTTTTATCCCATATAGCCATGATGCTGGCAGTAGTCAATGATAGATCCCCCTAAATTAACTAAATATTTACATAATTAGTTTTCAATACTGTAAAAAATATTTACACACAGTTTTATCCACAGCCTGTGTATAAATATTCGCCGCGGTGCTAAGCTAAATGATACCAAAATTTACTGATATGTTCAATATACTTGACCTGCACCGGATTTAAAAAAACACTGGCCGGCGCAGCGGCAGCGGCAAAGAATACTTGACTGCAATAAAACCCATACTATATAATGGATGCGTACGTCTAGCATTTTCCAATACCATTGGCAGCATTGTGGCAACAGTCAGGGGGTGTTTATGTGAAAAGAACTTTTCAGCCCAAAAAAAGCAAAAGAAAAAAAGTGCATGGTTTCTTAAAGAGAATGTCAACTAAAGCGGGACGCAATATTATTAAGAGCAGAAGGAATAAAGGAAGAAAGAGATTAAGTGCATGAGGCCGCTTCCCGGGAGTGGCCTTTTGTTAATTGTATTTTCCCAGGATGAAAAAACAATATTTGCTTAAAAAAAACAAGGAATACAGAAAAATATACCAGCGAGGGTCTTCCGTGGCCAACCGGTACCTGGTTGTTTTTTGTTTGGAAAACAATTTTACTTACTGGCGATTGGGTTTTTCCATCGGTAAGAAGATTGGTAAGGCGTTTCAAAGAAACAAAATAAAAAGGCGCCTGAAAGAAATTTGCCGGGAAAACAACCAGTGGTTCAAAAGCGGCTATGATTATATTTTTATCGCCCGCAAGGGAATTGAGAACCAACCTTTTCTAAAACTGAAGGAAAGTATGGAAAATCTAACGTACAGAATAAATAAGAAATCAGCAAGGAAAATTAATGAATGAAAAGTCTGCTTATTGTATTAATCCGGTTATATCAAGCCTTTTTATCTCCGCTGAAGGGACCTACTTGCAGGTTTTATCCCACTTGTTCCGATTATGCGGTTCAGGCGTTAAACAAGTACGGAGTATGTAAGGGGACAGTTAAGGCGATTATTAGAATTTTGAAATGTCACCCCTTTCATCCCGGAGGATATGACCCGGTTTAAATGAACTGTGGATTGTTTTTTACCGCACCCGGTATTTTTTCATTTTTGCACGAGGCAGGGAGGCGATGGTTTGGGCGAATTATGGGGTGCGCTGGTGGGCGGCATGGCCAGCCTGATCAACTGGTTTTACAACGCAACAGTGGCCATCGGCATACCAAACTACGGTATTGCCATTATATTGTTGACGGTACTGATAAAGCTTCTTTTATACCCGCTGACCCAAAAGCAAATGGTATCAATGAGAAGAATGACTGAAATTCAGCCTAAGGTTAAAGAAATTCAGAACAAATATAAGAATAAAGACCCGAAAAAAATGCAGGAAAAAATCATGGAGGTCTACAGAGAGAATAACGTCAACCCGATGGCCGGGTGTTTGCCCATCTTAATTCAGATGCCGATTCTGATTGCTTTGTATAAGGCATTGTATAATTTCGATTTTATCAACCATGCCCACGCCAAGTTTCTGTGGGTAGCTGATTTAAGTAAGGTGTACCCGATATCGTTTACCAATCCTGAAAATTTGCTGTTGCCTCTTTTGGCGGGTGTGACGACATTTTTGCAAACCAAGCTTACCACATCCTCAACTGATCAGACACAACGCATGATGCTGTACATGATGCCTTTGTTTATCGGCTGGATCTGTACAACCGTGCCGGCTGGATTGGCGCTGTACTGGACGGCGTTCAACGTACTTGGTTACGCTCAGCAGTACTTTGTGAACAAACAGTTGGGACAGGTAAAGGAGGGTGCTCCTTCAAAGTGAACGGTGAATCTAATATCGTTGAATCGACCGGTAAAACAGTGGATGAGGCAATCGAGACCGCTTTGGAGGACCTGAAGCTGAGCCGGAACGATGTTGAGATTGAAATACTGGAAGAACCAACCAAGGGTTTATTCGGACTTTTGGGCGGCAAACCGGCCCGGGTGAGGGTGAGAACCAAGATTACCGCCACCGGGCGGGCCAAGGAAATGCTGAATAACGTGATGCGGGCCATGAAATTGGACGTGAATATTGAAGCCGTTGAAAAAAACGAACGGGTGATCATTAATATCAGCGGGCCGGACCTGGGCATATTAATCGGCCGCCGGGGGGAAACGCTGGACGCCCTGCAATATTTGGTGAACCTGTCTGCTAATAAGAATGTGGAAAAAAGGAAAAGGATTATCATTGATATTGAGGGTTACCGCAAGCGGCGGGAAGAGACCCTGATGAAGCTGGCCTTCAAACTGGCCGACAAAGCCAGGCAAAGAGGACGGAACGTTGTGCTGGAACCGATGAACTCCATGGAGAGAAGGATCATTCACACCGCGCTGCAGGAAAGAGACGATATTTACACTTTTAGCGAAGGCGAGGAACCGTACCGTAAAATTATCATCTCTCCCAAAAGGGGTTAAAAGAATTTTGGTCCATCTCAACAACCCGGCACGGATCACCGCCGCCGGGTTGTTAGTTTGTAGGGGCGCCCCTTGCGGGCGCCCAAAGGAAACAAAAACACCTTATTGCGCTTTTTATGGTATAATATATAATTCCATAAACCACCTTATTTAGGGTAAGAATATACACATAATCACTCCCGGATTACATATTGAAACCGGAGGTCTACAGATGCTCGACGATACCATTGCCGCCATTTCCACACCTCTGGGAGAGGGTGGTATCGGCATAGTTAGAATCAGCGGGCCGCAGGCCATGGCGATAGCGGAAGAGGTATTTATTCCCGCCTCCAATAGCCTTTGGCAAAGGCAAAAATACAAGCTGGTTTACGGGCATGTGGTTGATAAAACAACAGGAAAAACAATTGATGAAGTGCTGCTGGGCAATATGCCGGGGCCGCATTCTTACACCAGGGAAGACGTGGTGGAAATAAACTGTCACGGCGGGCCGGTGCCGCTGCGCAAAACCCTGGAACTGGTCTTAAGGGCCGGCGCCAGACCGGCTGAAGCCGGTGAATTCAGTAAGCGTGCATTTTTAAACGGCCGGCTGGATCTAGCCCGGGCCGAGGCTGTAATCGATATTATCAGGGCCTCCACCGAGGATGCCCTGCTGCTGGCCGTTAACCAGCTGTCCGGCCGGTTGTCCCGGGAAATAGACGATATTTTAAATGAGTTGCTGGAAATAGTTGTGCTGGTTGAAGCGGCTATTGATTTTCCCGAGGACGAGGTGGAGGATTACAGCCCGGATACAATTAAAGCGCGGTTGGAAAAAGTGACCGTCAAGGTGCAGGAGCTGATTGACGGCGCCGAAACGGGCAAAGTGTACCGGGAAGGAATTAGAACGGTAATTATCGGCAAGCCCAATGTGGGAAAATCATCATTATTAAACGTGCTGCTCAGGGAAAAAAGGGCCATTGTCACAGAAGTGCCCGGCACCACCAGGGATATTATCGAGGAAGTATTGAATTTGGGGGGCGTGCCGGTGGTGCTTATGGATACCGCCGGGATCAGGGAAACCGGTGATGCGGTGGAAAAGATCGGCGTGGCCAGGACCCTGGAAAGTATCAGTCAAGCCGGCCTGGTGTTAATGGTGGTGGACGCCTTCGCGGGGCTGGACGCCGGGGATGAGGAAATAATGGCCCTGGTTAAAAACAAACGGGGGATTCTGGTTATAAATAAAATTGATTTGGAGGACAACGCGTCGGATAAAATTAAAAATGAACTGACACAAAAATTACCCGGTTGGCCGGTGGTGGAAATATCCGCCCTGTTGGAACAGGGGATAAAAAAACTGGAACATACAGTGGTGGAACTGGTCACCGGGGGCCGGGCGCTGCCGCGGGACGGCGCCATGGTGAGCAATATCCGTCATAAAAATCTGTTGGAAAAAGCAGCAGGGCATCTTATGGAAGCTCAGGAGGCAATCAGTACGGGACTTACCCCGGAGCTGATTGCTGTTGATATTCGCGCGGGCTGGGAAGCGGTGGGCGAAATTAACGGCCGGGTGGTGGCCGAGGATATTGTGGACAAGATCTTTGCCGATTTTTGCATCGGAAAATAAGTATATAAGAAAGAGTTCGAAAAGGAGCGGACTTTTCGAACATCATCTTTAAGGTGAGGTTTTAAGATTGGAATACTTAGCCGGCAATTATGACGTAATTGTGGTGGGAGCGGGTCATGCCGGCTGCGAGGCGGGTCTCGCGGCGGCCAGGCTGGGGATGAAGACACTGCTCCTGACCATTAGCATGGAGAATATAGCTATGATGCCCTGCAACCCGGCGATGGGAGGTCCTGCCAAGGGCCAGCTGATCAGGGAAATTGACGCCCTGGGCGGAGAGATCGGCATTAACACGGACCGGTCGTCAATACAAATGCGCATGCTGAACACTGCCAAGGGACCGGCGGTACAGGCGCTGCGGGCCCAGGCAGATAAAAATTTGTATCATGTAAACATGAAGTGGACCCTGGAAAACCAGCCCAAACTGGATGTTAAGCAAGTAATGGCCGAGAGGATCATTGTGGAAGCCGGTAAGGTGAAAGGTGTGGTGGGGCGCACCGGCGCCTTTTTTGCCGCCCCGGCGGTAATAATAACCACGGGCACTTTTTTACGGGGCCGGATTGTGATTGGTGATTTGGCGTACCCCGGCGGACCCAATGGACAATTTCCGTCGGTAACATTGGCCGAAAGTCTGCAGGAGCTTGGTTTTAACTTGGGGCGGTTTAAGACCGGCACTCCGGCCAGGGTGGACCGGCGCAGCATTGATTTCAGTCGTACAACCATTCAGCCCGGCAATGAAGAAACGTTGAATTTTTCATTTATCTCCGACATCCGCTTTCGGGAGCAAATTCCCTGCTGGCTTACCTATTCCAACGAGCAAACCCATGCGGTAATCAGGGAAAATCTACATCGCTCCCCGCTATACAGCGGTTTTATCAAAGGCACCGGCCCCCGTTACTGTCCGTCCATTGAAGACAAAGTGGTCCGCTTTGCGGACAAGCCGGCCCACCAGGTATTTATTGAGCCCGAGGGAAACAGGACTAACGAAATGTATGTCCAGGGTATGTCCACCAGCCTGCCCGAGGATGTACAGCTTAAAATGCTCAGAACCCTGCCCGGACTGGAGAAGGTTGAAATAGTCCGGCCTGGTTATGCCATCGAATATGATTATGTGATACCGGGCCAACTCGGCCTGGATCTGCAGACTAAATCGGTGGCCGGGCTTTTCACCGCCGGCCAGATCAACGGTACCTCCGGTTATGAAGAGGCGGCGGCTCAGGGCCTTATGGCGGGCATTAACGCCGTTCAATACCTGAAAGGCAAGCCGCCTTTCATTATTTCCCGTTCCGAGGGTTACATCGGGGTGCTGATCGACGATTTGGTGACCAAGGGGGTAACCGAGCCATATCGTTTATTGACCTCCCGGGCTGAATACAGGCTGCTCTTAAGACATGACAACGCGGACATGCGTCTGACCGAAAAAGGTTTTAAACTGGGTTTGGTCACCCCGGAACGGTTCCAAAGATTCGTGGACAAAAAAACAGCGGTACAGCAGGAAAGGAAGAGATTGGAAAAAACCAGCGTAGTGGTATCGGCGGAATTAAAAAAAATCCTGGCCCAAAAGGGCTCGTCTCCGGTTCAGGACAGGATTTCGCTGGCCGCCTTACTCAGAAGGCCGGAAATTGAATACCGCGACCTGCTTGCCTTACCGCTGGAACATCCGCCGGTTGATGACGAAGTGGCCGAAGAGGTGGAAATTGAAATTAAATATGCAGGATATATTAAAAAACAAGACGCCCAGATTAAAAAGTTTGAACGGATGGAGGGCATGAAATTGGCGTCTGATCTTGATTACCGCCAGATACGGGGCTTGGCGGCGGAGGCGGTGCAAAAACTGACGCAGGTTAAACCGCTGTCTATTGGACAAGCGTCGCGCATATCGGGGGTGAACCCCGCGGACATATCGGTGTTGATGATCCACCTGGAACAGGAAAAAAGAAAGCACAGAGAAGGAGCAAATGGAGAATAGGTTCAAAGAAACACTGCAAACTTTATTAGACGGCTCGGGTATAAAGTGGGACCGGCTAATTATTCAGCAGTGTGTTCTATATTACGCCTTACTGGTTGAAGAAAACAAGAAATACAACCTGACCACCATTACCATGCCGGAGGAAGCGGCGGAGAAGCATTTTTTAGACTCCCTATACTTGCTGCCCGAACTGGGTGAATGTAAGGCGTCCCGGGTGATTGACGTGGGCAGCGGAGCCGGGTTTCCCGGCCTGCCCCTTAAAATATTCAGGCCCTCATTGCAAATGAGCCTGCTGGATTCAGCAGGCAAAAAAACAGCCTTCATGGATAAAATTATTCAAGAACTGGGCCTCGGGGCGGTGCGGACCATCCATGCCCGGGCCGAGGAGCATGCCGCCGGCCACCGGGAGAGCTATGATGCGGCTTTAAGCAGGGCGGTGGCGGAACTTAGGGTGCTGGCGGAACTGACCATCCCGCTGGTCAAGGTGGGCGGTAAGGTGATTTTATCCAAAGGTCCGGGAGCGCAGGAAGAAATCAAGGCGGCGGCCAACGCGTTAAAGATATTGGGCGGCGAGGTGGAAAGGGTAAGGGAATTCACCTTGCCGGCCGGTGGTGACCGCAGGACTATGGTAATAATTGTAAAAAAATCCGCAACCCCCGCCAAATACCCGCGCCGCCCGGGAATGCCGGGGAAAAAACCTCTCTAAGATCAGGAGTCAGGAGTCAGGAGTCAGGAGTCAGAATACTGCGCCCGTGGTTATCACCTGTCCCGATGAGCGATTATTAGCGGTCAGGGGACACACCTCTTCTTTGGGGTCGAAGCTTTATGGCCAGAGGTATGTCCCCAACTAATGTCGGTAACGGCACCAGGCGCAGCGCGGGAGCGCAACCGGGAGGCGCGCATAGGACGTGCGCGCCAGCCCCAACCCGAGACACGACGTCGAGTTTGGGGCGGCCCGGTTGCGCCCCAAGCAAGCCAACGGTGCCGTCGGCGCGGGAGTCATGAGCGAACCGGGACAGGTTACCACGCTCAATGCAGGAAGATGAATGGTAAATGTTGAATAATCATTTAAAATGGCAGCCGAGGGGTGCATAATGTGGGAAAAATTATAGCTGTCGCCAATCAAAAGGGAGGGGTGGGTAAAACCACAACGGCGGTTAACCTGTCCGCCTGGCTCTCTATTCTTGGCTGCCGGGTACTGCTGGTGGATATTGATCCCCAAGGAAACGCCACCAGCGGATTGGGCATCAATAAGGATGAATTGACCGGTTGTATATATGATTTACTGCTTGGAGAAACAGAAACGGATCAGGTTAAGATTATCGACTTGATGGAAAAAATGGACCTCATCCCTGCGTCCATTGAATTGGCCGGCTCGGAAATTGAAATGGTGGGGCTGGAAAACAGGGAACGGTTGCTGGAACAGGTATTAAAGCCGGAAAAGGAACATTACGACTACATAATTATCGACTGTCCTCCTTCATTGGGTCTGTTGACCATCAACGCGATGGTGGCCTCCGATTCGGTTATTGTGCCTTTACAATGCGAATTCTACGCCCTGGAAGGGTTGGGGCAACTTATTAATACCATCAAGCTGGTTAAGCAAGACCTCAACCGGGAGCTTGAATTGGAAGGGGTAGTATTGACGATGTTTGACGGTCGCACCAACCTTTCCATTCAAGTTGTGGACGAGGTGAAGAAATATTTCCGGGATAAGGTCTACCGGAGCATTATTCCCCGGAATGTAAGGCTTAGCGAGGCCCCCAGCCACGGTAAACCGGTTATGCTGTACGATAAACGCTCCCGTGGCGCTGAACTGTACCATGAATTGGCGCGCGAGGTGATGGGTATTGAATAAAAAGAGAGGACTGGGCAGGGGTCTGTCATCATTAATCCCTAACGCGGATAACGGTGAGGAAACCGTCAAAAACGAGAAATTGCGCGAGCTGCCACTGTCCATAATCGTTCCCAACCCCAATCAGCCCAGGCAAAAAGTGGACGAAAAGAACCTGGTGGAGCTTATGGAATCCATTAAAACACACGGGTTAATCCAGCCCATTGTGGTGCGTCCGGCGAAAAAAACAGGTTATGAGATCATTGCGGGCGAAAGACGCTGGCTGGCCTGCAAAAAGCTGGACATGAAATATGTGCCCGCCATCATTAAAAACTACAGCGACCTGGAGGCTTCGGCAGCCGCGTTAATTGAAAACATTCAGCGTGAGGACCTTAACCCGGTGGACGAGGCCGGTGCTTACAAAAAACTGATGGATAACCACGGTTTAACCCAGGAGGAATTATCACTCCGGTTGGGCAAAAGCCGGTCCTTCATCGCCAACATGATCAGGCTGCTGGCCTTGCCGGGGGAAATCAAAGATTTGCTTGCCGATGGCAGTTTGACCGCCGGGCATGCCCGGGCACTGCTGTCGCTGCCAGGCGCTGAAGTGCAGAGAAAATTTGCCGCCCGGATCATGGACAGAAAAATAAGCGTGCGGGAAACTGAACAAATGGTGCGCAAGTTCCTGGAGGCTCGTTCCGGCAGAGATCAGGAGAAAAGAGCCGTTAATCAGGAACAAAAAGAATGGGAAAAAAGGCTGGCCGGGCGGTTGGGCCGGCCCATCAAAATCAGGAAAAAATCAGACGGCAGCGGTGCCCTGGTGATCAGGTACAATAGCGCGGATGATCTTAATTTACTGCTGAATAAATTAACACTAAAATAATGTTTCACGTGAAACAAATCCTGACGGAGAACGATAAATGACAGGGACCATTGTAAACGCGGCGGCTATAGGTGCGGGTACCGTGATCGGTTTGCTATTAAAGAAGGGCATCCCGGAGAATATAAAAACAACCGTCATGCAGGGTATTGGCCTGGCTGTTTTGCTTGTGGGAGGTCAGATGGCCCTGCAGGGTACGCATATACTGGTGGTTATTGTCAGCCTGACCCTGGGCGGTATATGCGGGGAACTGCTGAAAATTGAATTCAGGCTGGAACAGGTTGGCTTGTTTATTGAACGGCGGATTGGCGGTAATGGAGGGAATGTCGCCAACGCTTTTGTCACCTCCAGCTTGATATTCTGCGTCGGCGCCATGGCGGTGGTCGGATCAATCGAGGACGGGCTGACCGGAAATGCCGGCACATTATATGCCAAAGCAATGCTGGACGGAGTCAGTTCTATTTTTTTCGCTTCAACAATGGGCGTCGGGGTGCTGTTTTCAGGCCTTTCCGTGCTGCTGTACCAGGGGGCTATCACTTTGTTGGCGACCTCGATTAAAGATATTTTAAATTCCTTCGTGGTCTGCCAGCTGACGTCGACCGGGGGCCTGCTGATTATCGGAGTGGCTGTTAATATCCTGGGCATTAAAAAAATCAGTGTGGGCAACCTGCTTCCCGCTATATTGATTGTGATCCTCCTGGCCTATTATGTGGATAAGTATTCCATATTGATGTAACGACAATGGTTGTAACTTGGATATTGGAACTGAGAAACGCCGCCAGTGTTTCACAATACGAGGTTTAGTTACGGCCCCTTAAACTGCGCCAATAGTTTAAGGGGCTCCGCATTTGACGCCTGCGGTCTGCGGTTAGAAAAACAAGGGTATTTAGGGAATAACTGTTGTTACAATTTGTATCGTGTCTGATACCGTCAACATACCAGCTCACTTTTTTCACGGATGTTGCCATCCCCAACAGGTGAGGCCCGTCTTTAGTGCGGTTAATAAATTAGTGTGAGCTATAATATAAGGTTTGGGACTGAGGCACCAAAGACAGGGATCAGGATATCCGGTCTTTTATTTTACGCATTTTCATTGTGATGTACATTAAATAAGTCCTTTAAATTAAGTAACTTGTTAGAAAATAACGCCTTAAGTTTTTAGTGATATAAAGTAAAGCAGGGTCTCTTACCCGCAATCAATTACGAACTCATTCCCCTTATTCTAATCCTATTTTCTTCCATAATCCATATGGTAATTAGTTGCCGGTCAGAGCAACCTTCAATCTGTTCTGAATAAACCGAATGAGCATCATGTCCCGCATTCTCAAGGATATTAATCACATCAACAGGCATATTTTCATCAATTTTAATCTTCATAGTGAGTCTACCTAAATTACTATGTGACGTTCCTTGGCTATTAGCGCAGCATAAGCTAATGCAGCATCAATATCGGCCGGATTCAATGAGGGATAACTTTTTAGTATCTCTTCACGATTCATTCCATCAGCCAAATTATCGAGAATAACGGAAACGGGGATTCTGGTCCCAGCAATACAAGCCTTACCATGACAGACTTCCGGGTCGATAGTAATACGTTTTAGAATGCTCATTTTAACACCTAACCTTACTCGTTAGAATTATTCTTAGAAAGAATATCAATTTTTAGTTACTCCAGACAACTATTATGTCCATATATTCGTATTACTTCTAGTTGGTTTAAGATGCTGCATGAACACTGGGCGTGCCTCTATTTTCATGCAGCGCATTTTTGACAAAATGCGCAAGAGGTCTTTACTGCTGTCACCCGGCTTTTTACTTTAAGAATAAATAAAAGTTTTGTCCTGTTGGAATTGTTTAAAATAGTAATAATTTCTGCTGTTTTAATTCATGTTCACCAGCCTTTTTTGTTAAAATATTACCAGCAGCTGTCTTAGGACGAGAGAGGGTGTTTAGGTGATGCAGAAATACAAGGATCGCTGTGCAGCCGGGGAAAGACTGGCGGAAGAATTGTTAAAATTAAACATCAGTAACGCCCTGGTGCTCGGTATCCCCCGCGGCGGTGTCGTGGTTGCCGCCGGGGTGGCAAAAAAACTGGAGTTTCCCCTGGATATAATCATTCCGCGCAAGGTGGGCGCCCCTTTTAACCCGGAGGTAGCAGTGGGGGCGGTGACTCAGGACGGCACGGTTTTTCTGAATCGCCCGGTCATGGATGTTTACAATGTCAGCCGGGAGGAAATCGGCAGGCTGGTGGATGAGCAGGTGGAAGAGATAAAAAGACGGATGGTTAAATACCGGGGTCGTGACGATTACCATTACGGCAAGGGTAAAACCGTTGTCCTGGTTGACGACGGCATAGCCACCGGGTTTACCATCAAAGCCGCTATAGCTTCGATAAAAAATATTTTCGCGCCGGCCAGGATTATTTTAGCCGTGCCGGTTGCTCCGCCTGACGTTGTCAGCTCGCTGGCGGAAGAGGTGGATGAGTTGATTTGCCCCCTGACGCCGGACGATTTTTATGCAGTGGGACAGTTTTATGAGGAATTTGAACAGACCGGCGACGAAGAGGTCCGGGAACTGCTTGCCGGAAATCAAAGCACTTCGGACAGGATTTAAAATGAAAAAATGTATTTCTAAGTTGGTTGGGTGGGGTGTTTTTATTTCCTTCGCTCACTTCGATTCCGCGCCGGACAACTCCACGGCTTGCTTTGGGACGCAACCGGGTCGCCCCAAATTCGACATCCTATCTCAGTTGGGGCTGGCTCGCACGTCCTGTGCTCGCCTCCCGGTTGCACTCCTACGCTGCGCCGGGAGTTGTTTGCCGGCGCTCCATATGTCGTTCGCCAAGGAAACAAAAACACCTGCGCCGGCTTGTTAAAAACTGTTAACAGCTGTGGACCCTTTGCTTTTCATGTTCGGCCGCCGTTTTGCACAATCCCTGCACCAATACCTGGGACATTTTCATCACCAGGTTGAGCCTGGTGTTTTGCAGCACCAAATACTCCATAAAACCGCCGATATTGACGATTCCGGTAATATATATGTCGCCGACCGGCGGGAGCGATTTGTTCACGCCCGCTCCGGGACGCAGGGGACCGTCGCAGATATTGATATAACCGACATTCTCCGTGCTGCCCAGACATGCGTCAATCGCTATAATCAGGGGGTTGCGGTAGGCTTGCCTGATTATTTCGATATAATCCTGCAGGTTGGCCGCATGCACCGGCTGTTCAAGGGTACCGTAGATGGTGAAAAAATCCTGTCCTTCCAGGCTTAACTGACTTCCTACCAGGGGGCCGAAGCAATCTCCGGTGGATCTGTCCGTGCCGATACATAAAAGCACCACCCCGTCGATATCTTTACCATAACCGGTGGCCAGCTTTTCTTGCAGCGCTTGATGTATTTTTTCAATAGCCAGCGGATCCTGCACGTGGATGCGGTGTTTTTTATTGTCTTTAATTATCTTGTTGGCAATGTTCATAGCCGTTCACCTCTAAAAACATACAATTAATATATTTATGTCCCGCATGGCCGTTAAATATTCCAAGGTATTTAAATAAATAATCAACGAATATGATAATCTTAAATACTCTTTAGAGGGTTGTTTATGCCGGATAACGAGCGTAACATATCCGTCTTTAAGATTGCGGCCATGTATATTGGGGCGGTTATCGGGGCTGGTTTTGCCTCCGGGCAGGAGATTATGCAATTCTTTACCGTTTACGGGAATAAGGGGCTTTGGGGCGTAGGTGTAGCCACCATGCTGCTGGCCTACCTGGGCGCAGCCGTCCTGTATTTGTCCGTAAAATATGGTACCGGTAATTATCTGCAGCTGATTAACAATCTAACCGCGCCGTGGGTGGCCAAAATTTTTGATTTGTTAAGCATGGCCATGCTGTTGGCGGGTCTCAGTGTTATGCTGGCGGGTAGCGGGGCGGTTTTCAGCGAGTACCTTGAAATCGCCGCCTGGCCGGGGGTGCTTTTTTTATTGTTCATTGTTTCTTTTGTCCTCACCGGGGGAATGGCCGGAGTAATCAGGTTTAACTTTGTGCTGGTGCCGTTGAAAATCACTGCAATTTTGGTTATTTCGCTGCTGGTTTTGGTATTATGCTCCACCGGCGCTCCGCCGGCGGGGGAAATATCCCAGTCAACTTCCATTTCTACCGGTAATTGGTGTTTATCCGGTATGTTATATGTATCCTATAATATGATCCTGGTGCTGGCGGTGCTTAGTACGCTCGGCAACAGGGTGACTGTCCGTAAGGCGGTGGCCGGCGGCGCCGCTGGCGGAATCGGGCTGGGCATTGCCGCGGGGATGCTGGTGCTGGCTCAGCTTAAGCTTTATCCCGCCATTGTCTCTTACCAGGTTCCGGTGCTTTTTATGGCCGGGGAAATTGGGCACTTGCTTAAAATTCCCGTGGCCATATTGATCTGGCTGGCCATACTGACTACCGCCGTGGCCAACGCCCATGGCCTGGCGGCCCGTTTTGCCCCGCCGGGAACCGCTAAATACAAGCTGGCCGGAGCGGTCTGCAACTTGCTGGCCCTGCCCTTGGCCGGGCTGGATTTTGGCCGGCTGGTGGGCACGATATACCCGCTGTTTGGTTATGCCGGGTTGTTAATGGTTTTGATATTGCTGGTCAATCCGTTTTGGCCGCTAATGAAAAGAATTAAATTATAGCGGCGGAAAGAAGGATTAATTGCCCGGGCAATAGAAAAAATCGAACACAGGGGAGCGGTAAATATGAATTGGCTGGACTGGATACTGACAATGATCATTGTGCTTTCAGCGTGGCGCGGTTTAAAGGCGGGTTTCATCGTCAGCGTGGCCAGATTGCTGGGACTGGTGCTGGGATTGGCCGCCGCCTTCACCGGATATAAAAATCTGGCGTTATACCTGGACCGCCAGTGGCACTGGGGAGAATCCATCTCGGTTTTTATCCTGGAGCATTTCCCTCAAACCTTTGGCGGCGTGCTGGACAGCATCGTTCCGGAGCATTTAGCCGGGCCCGCCGTCGGCAGTGAACAGCTGCTGGATGGCATGGTAAGCGGTTACACTGCCATTGCCGCCAGGGAAATGGCGGGGTCGGTCCTGGAACTGCTTTCGTTTATTATTTTGGCGCTGGCTGTTTATATATTGGTAAACATCATGATGCGCGCCATGTCCGGCGCTGCCGCCTATTCCCTCCTGGGCCCCGTGGACAGACTGGGGGGCCTGGTATTGGGGTTGTTCCGGGGCGGCCTGGTAATAATAATCGCCGCGGCCCTGCTGAATCCCATGTACCCGGCGAACGCGCCCATCGGCGAGGTGCAGAACAGCTTTTTAGGCCATGCCGTAACTGGGTCCGTAATTTTACCCTATGCGCAGCCGGCGGTGGAATTTCTGAAACTGCAGTTTCCCGGCTGGCCGCTATTGGCAAAACCGGCCCGCTTTATTTAGACGCCTGGTGGGATACTAATAGGAGTCAGGAGTCAGAATGTAGAATGCCGCGTGGTTATCACCTGTCCCGGCGAGCGACTTGCGGGAGCGCCGGTAACGGCACCCGGCGCAGCGAGGAGCGAAACCGGACGCGCGGCCAGGGACGGCCGCGAGAGCCATAACCCGAACCACGACGGTGAGTTTATGGCGGTCCGGTTAAGCCCGAAGCAAGCCGCCGGTGCCGTCGGCGCGGGAGCTTTGAGCGAGTCGGGACAGGTGTAACCACGTTCTCCTGAACAATACGGTGTGGAAAGGCGGTATTACATTGGCTGAAAAAAGCAGTGCCCTTGCCTATAACCGGAAAACGGTCTGGGAGCACCTGACCGGGCAGGAAAAACAGGAAGCCATGAATCTGGCCGAGGATTACAAAGTCTTTTTGAGCAGGGCTAAAACAGAAAGGGAGTCCGCCGCCCTGGTGGCGGAACAAGCCCAAAACATGGGTTTTATACCTCTGGAAAGTGTAAAGGGCCATTTAAAGCCCGGGGACAGGATTTACCGACTGGTGAAGGGCAAATCCGTGCTGCTGGCAGTAATGGGCGGGTGTCCTGTGACCGAAGGGTTTAACGTCGTTGGCGCCCACATTGACAGCCCGCGCCTGGATCTCAAAGTGCATCCCCTTTTTGAGGACGAGGGTCTGGCGTTGCTAAAAACCCATTATTACGGCGGAATCAAAAAATACCACTGGCTGGCCCTGCCGCTGGCATTGCACGGGGTTGTTTATCGCGGCGACGGCTCGGGGGTGGAGATCCGGATGGGCGACGAAGCCGGTGATCCGGTGTTTACCATTACCGATTTATTACCCCACCTGGCCAGGCAGCAAATGGAGAAGAATGTTAACGAAGCGTTCCCCGGTGAAAATCTAAGGGTCATCTGCGGCAGTCTGCCGGCGGAAAATACCGATATTAAAAACCGGGTGAAGGAGAATATTTTACTGCTGTTGCATGATAAATACGGTTTAACTGAAACCGACCTGGTCACTGCCGAGCTGGAACTGGTTCCGGCCATACCGCCGCGGGATGTGGGTTTCGACCGTTCCATGGTGGGCGCTTACGGCCAGGACGACCGGGTTTGCGCCTATGCCCAGCTGGCGGCCATGGCGGGCATTGTCAGCCCGCCCCGCACCGCGGTGGCTATATTTACGGACAAAGAGGAAATTGGCAGCGTGGGCAATACCGGCATGCAATCCAGCTTATTTTTGGATTTCACAGCCGAACTGGTGGAACGAAGCACGGGTGTTTACAACGAACTGCTGCTGCGTAGGGCGTTAAGCGCCTCCTGCGGCTTGTCCGCGGACGTAAACGTGGCTCTGGACCCCGGGTTTGCGGATACAGTGGAAAAGGACAACACCGCCCGCCTGGGCTGCGGCGCCGTGTTAACCAAATACACCGGGGCCAGGGGCAAAAGCGGGTCAAATGACGCCCACGCCGAGTTTTTATCCCGGGTGGTCAGGATTTTTGACAGCCGGAAGGTGATCTGGCAAACCGGGGAACTGGGTAAAGTGGACCAGGGCGGCGGCGGCACAATCGCCTATATGATGGCCGCCCACGGCATGGACGTGGTGGATTGCGGCGTCGGCCTGCTGGGCATGCACTCGCCCTTTGAGGTAACTCATAAAGCGGATTTGTACATGGCCGCTCGCGGTTATGCCGCTTTTTTGCAAGAATAAGGAATGGGGCCACCCCTCTATTTGGGGTCAAAACTATGGGGCCGAGGAATGTCCCCGATTGGGTGGGCTGGTAATTTTCTCTGAAAGTGTAGAGTAGAGGGACGGGGGGCTGGGTATGCTGGTCAAATATTACGTGGGAGATATCGTGCAGATGCGCAAGCAGCACCCCTGCGGCACAGACGAATGGGAGGTCCTGCGCACGGGGGTCGATTTTCGCATCAAATGCACGGGCTGCGGCCGGGTGGTTATGCTGCCCCGGCCCAAGTTTGAAAAGAGCGTCAAAAAAATTATCAGTTCCGCCGGCGCGGAAGCCGAAGGGCAAACTTAAACTAACTAAAATTGCGCCTCAAGAATAATTTTAACATTTCCTCATAAATCCCTTAACACGCAAACGTCCGGATAATGAAATCCTTGAACATCGGTTCCATAAACCGGTACCGGGCCCTGGTCACTCTCTCGATAATGCCTTTCTCCTCAAGCTTATTGATTGACCGGGTGACGGCATTCGATTGGGGCTTGCCTTTGTACGGCGGTTGACCGGTAGCAAGCTTACAGAGCACATCCCGCGTCTGAGCGGAGCGGCCGATTTCTGTCAGGATCTCGGTAAACGCCGGCTTGAGAATGATCTGCCAGCTTTTGCGGGAACTCCAAGGCCTGGTCGAGCAGCTCGTCAGGGCTTGCCTTCTTGCTGACGAAAAGACGGACTTCCATTTCCAAGTCCTGCAGTTTCAGGCTCACTGGGACTGGGCCAAATTGACGCAACTTCTCCCGGACTGCCGCCAGCGTTTTGGGCAAACCTGTACGGTTGGCCAAACACTCCTCCATAATCCTTTCCGCCAGGTGTTCCTTGTCCCGGATAGAAAAACAGTCGACCGAAAGAGTATAATACTCCTTGTCTTTCAGGCGCCGCAACGCCTCTTCCGCCAGAGAAGTTTTGCCGATCCGGCGTGGGCCGGCCAGCATGACGCTATTCCCCTCTTCCAGCCTGGCAACAAGCGCATCAATAAAAGGCAGTCTTCCAACCAGATCTTCTTCCGGTACCGGATATCCGAGCGGAAACAACTTGTCACCCAAGGTTTCTCAACTCCATAATACGGGTTTGGTGTTATTATAACACCTTAAACGTATTATGACACTACATAAATTGTAGTATTGCTGCTTAATAAAACCCGGCGATTAAGCCAGCCTTGAAATAGTCTATAATTGGGGTACGCGGGATGGGATATAAGGTGGGCGATTGACATGCTGCGAAATAAAGAAATAAAAATATATATCACTTTTTTGGTTGCAGTGGTGATCATAGGAACTATTGCCTGCTTTTTCTTCGACACCATTGCTGGAATAACAGCATGCTTGGCTCTGCTTTTAATGCTGGCTGTTTCTTGGTTCTTTACCAGTTGGAGATATAAGCAATTAAATGAATTATCCGGATATCTCAAACGGATTGCAGCGGAAAGATCGGTATTAACTTTAAAACAACCCCGATTTATACCGTGATCAACATATTTGATAACGGTGAGGGCATCCACAAGGATGATTTGCCGCATATATTCGATTGATTTTACAAAGGACAAAATGCCGGTAATGACAGTATCGGCATCGGGCTTGCCATGGCCAAAAGTATTTGGCAAAACCAGGGCGGCAGCATTGAGGCTGCCAGCCAAAAGGGTCAAGGCACGCACTTCACAATCAAGATATATAAAATGATTGTGTGACAAAACTGTCACCCCAATAGTCACCGTAAAGTCATGTTGGGCAGATATATTTGATGCACAAGGTTTTGGGCAACTCATTTGAATCAGCATTTACTGTTCCTTGGGCCAGCGTTTTGGCGGCCGTGGCGGTGGTGTTTTTAATTGTTGGTTGGACCATGCTGTATGCCAGCTCAAAGATTAAGCATGAGAATATTATTGATGTGCTTAAAGAGGAGAATATTTGAAAAAACAATTTCTCAGCTGCCAAGCGTGTTGAACCTGCCGGTAAAATAATCAAATTTTTTACTTTTGGTCAACTTTTCTTGCCGCGGGCGTTGTTATATGCTATAATTTACTAGCCAAAAAATGCATCATTGATTGGCCTACCCTGCTCTACAGGCCGGTGTTTGCCGGACAAACGCCGCCGGAAGTAGGGCCTTATGTCCACAGGGAGGAGGTGAGCATCGTGCGCGGGTACGAGCTGGTTGTTATTATCAGGCCCGACCTGGACGATGAAGCGACCGAGGCGGTAATTGAAAAGGTACGGTCCATGATTGAGAACAACGGTGGAGAAGTCGCCAAGATTGACAAGTGGGGCAAACGCAGACTGGCCTACGAAATCAAAGACTTGCGCGACGGTTTCTACGTTGTAATTAACTTCAAGGGCGAAGCCGCCGTGTCGGCTGAGCTTGACCGGGTACTGAAAATTACCGATTCGGTATTGCGGCATATGATTGTGCGTGAGGAAGAGTAGACTAGTGCCTTGAACAGTCTTAAACATTGTATTCCAGGCGATATATTTAATTTATTTTTTACAAAAACCGTTTTGAGGCGGCACTAGGATTTAAAACCGTACAGTGAGCACAAAAAACTGGCGACTGTTTTATTAACCACAGGCGGCCGCGTTTTTGCATTATTACTGTACAAATAAAAATCGCTCAAGGCGGTGAGTTTAATGTTAAACAAGGTAATTTTAATTGGACGCTTAACCAAGGACCCTGAACTGCGGTATACGCCAAGCGGCGCACCTGTAGCCAGTTTTACTCTGGCGGTGGACCGCAATTTTACCACCAGGCAGGGTGAAAGGGAAGCCGATTTTATTCCCATCGTAGTCTGGCAAAAGCTGGCGGAAACCTGCGCCAATCACCTGGGCAAGGGCAGACTGGTGGCGGTGGACGGCAGGCTTCAGGTGCGCACCTACGACGACAACCAGGGCAACCGCCGCTGGGTGACCGAGGTTGTGGCCAATGAGGTCCGTTTTTTGGACTGGCCCAAGGATGGCCGGGAAGCGCCGGCCGGTGGCGGAGCCAAGGCCAGCGCCAGCGGGGAAGGATTTGCCAGTGAAATTAGTTTTAACGAGGAGGAAATTCCTTTTTAAGGGGTGTAATTCAGTATGAGACGTGAACGCGGTCGCCGGGGCAAAAAAAGAATCTGCAGTTTTTGCGTGGATAAAATGCAAGCCGTAGATTACAAGGATGTGCCCCGGTTAAAAAAATATATCACTGAGCGGGGTAAAATACTGCCTCGCCGCATTTCCGGCAACTGTGCCCGGCATCAGAGGATGATGACGCTGGCGATCAAACGGGCCCGCAACATCGCGCTGTTGCCGTTTACACTGGAGTAAACTCGACCCATTCATACAAATTTCCCAAGGCAGGGGCACGCTACCCTGCCTTTATTACTTTCTGGCATCCGGGGCAACAAATAACAAGGCCGGTTAGCGGTCAAGGGGAAGGAAAACACGTAGGCATGCAGAAATATAGAACAGTTTGAGCAGTTAAAAGTCCAAAGTCCAAAGTTGCGCTGGTAATTGACTTTAGACTTTAGACTTTAGACTGATTGTATTTAGAGGTGATTTCTTGTTCCCAGCGGACAAATACCCTGCTTATTTTGAAATTCCGGCCGCAGCCGCGGTTACTGTGCTGATTGGCTTGCTGTCCCTGATGCTGCCGCTGTTTTTCCTGGCCGTTATGATATTGCCTTTGCCCATGGTTTATCTGATTGTCAAAAGAGATCTCGGTCAGGGCATTATGGTGCTGGCGATTGCCGCCGTATTATTTGCGTTTGCTGTTGGCAGTATACCGTTGGTGTTGCTGCTGCTATTGCATATCGGGCCTCCGGCGGCGGTAATCGGGCTGTTAATCAAAAACAGGGTTTCCGTGGTCCAGAGCGTTAATGCGCTGTTCTTCCTGACGCTGGCGGTGGCCGGCATCAATCTCGCTTATTTATACGCCACCGGGGTCTCCGGGTTTGATAACACCGCCGGGGAATTGCATGCGGCGGTGGAGCAAATGTCCGGGCGGTATCTGGACGGCGAAATTGATGCTGCCGAACAGCAGCGGTTAACCCGGATCACTGAACAGATGGCCCGGCTGGCCTGGCTGTTTCTGCCCGGCAGTATAATTGTCTGGACTTATACGGCTGTACTGGGCACTTTTTTTATTGCCAGGCGGCTGCTGGGGCGTTTGGGTTATGCCGTTTCCGGGGGGATTCCCTTTTCCCGCTGGAGCCTCCCCTGGTATTCCATCTGGCTGGTGATTACCGGCCTGGCCCTGACGCTGGCGGGAGAGGAGTTCCCTGTCACCTGGGCGGCGACGCTGGGTAAAAACATCCTTTTTGTATCCGCATTTATTTTTTTTGTGCTGGGTATATCCGTGCTGGCGTATTTATTCCAGAGGTGGAAAATGGCGCGGATTGTTAAGATTCTAATAGCCGTTATAATAGTGTTGTACCTGCCTTTTGTTATCCTGGCCCTCGGGCTGGTCGACCCTGTCGCCAACCTGCGCCGCCTGTCCGGAGAGGTTAGTGAGTAATATCTCATTGAGGGAGGTTGATATAAATGCAGGTTATATTGTTGGAAGATGTAAAGAAAACCGGCAAAAAGGGCGACGTGTTGAACGTGGCCGAAGGGTACGCCCGGAATTTTCTGATTCCCAGGGGATTGGCCGTCGAAGCCACCCGGGGTAAGATCAATGAACTGGACCGGCAAAATCAGATTAAAGCCGATAAGCAAAAGAAGCTGGCAGAAGATGCGCGGCAACTTAGCCGGCGCATGGAAGGCCTGAAAGTGGCCATGACCGCCAGGGTGGGCGAAGCCGGCAAATTATTCGGCGCCATCAGCAGCAAGGACATTGCCGACGCGGTCAAGGAACAGCATGGTTTCAGCGTGGACAAAAAAAAGGTATTGCTTGATTCGCCCATCAAAACCCTGGGTGCGCATGATGTGGCGGTAAAACTGCACCCGCAGGTACAGGTAAACATCATTGTTGAGGTAACGGCGGAATAATAACGGTTCGGTTATATTCCGGCGGGGTTATCCAGACCGGCGCTGAAAGGAGCATCAACCGATGAAAAGCTTTCTCAACAAAATCAAAGCCCCAAGCGAACCGGACACCGATTTTAAAGAGCAGGACCAGTTAGTGAGGCTGGTTAATTCATTATTTAATGTACTGACCGACATTTACGGCTCGGACAAAATAGTGCTGCGGGCGGGCAAATTGAACGTATTGCAAATGATGCGCTCGGAGTACCTGCCCGAACGGGTGCTGGCCTTGCAGAAACTGGTTTTTGAGGATCCCACGCCGGATACCGTCCCTGAACCGGATAAACTGCCGGAATTGCTGGATGAAATTGAAAATGAGATCGCCGATATTATTGCCAGGCGCATGGTTGAAGACGAGTTGGACAAAAAAATCAACGAGCGCCTGCAGCAGCGGCATGAAGATTACGTACAGGAAATCAAAATGCAGATCGTCAAGGAAAACACCGGCTCGGAAAACGCCCAAACCCTCAAAAAGCTGGCTATTCTGGAAAAGCTGGAGCAAAAGAGCCTGGTCAGTTCGGCGATGGATGTGCTGAGGCCCGCCGGCATTCAAGAGATTGTGGGCCAGGAACAGCCGGTGCGGGCGCTGCTGTCCAAGCTGGCTTCCCCTTTCCCGCAGCACATTTTGCTTTACGGGCCGCCCGGGGTGGGTAAAACCACCGCCGCCAGGCTGGCTCTGGAGGCGGCCCGGGCCACCGCATACAGCCCCTTTGAGCCGGAAGCGCCCTTTGTGGAAGTGAACGGTACCACGTTGCGCTGGGACCCCCGTGAAGTGACCAACCCGCTGCTGGGTTCGGTGCATGACCCGATTTACCAGGGGGCGCGGCGGGACCTGGCCGACACCGGGACCCCGGAACCCAAGCCCGGGCTGGTCACCGACGCCCACGGCGGGGTGCTGTTTATCGATGAAGTGGGGGAAATGGATCCCATTTTGCAGAACAAACTGCTTAAAGTGCTGGAAGACAAAAGGGTCTTTTTCGAATCGTCTTATTATGACCCGTCTGAAACCAATATTCCCCAGTACATTAAAAAGCTTTTCGAAGAAGGCGCTCCCGCCGATTTCATCCTCATCGGCGCCACCACCAGAGAACCGGAAGAGATTAACCCGGCCATTCGCAGCCGTTGCGCGGAGATTTTCTTTGATCCGCTGACTCCGCAGGATATCCGCGCCATTGTCATCCAGGCCGCCAAAAAACTGGCGGTATCCATGGAAGACGGCGTGGAAAGCGTGATTGCCGAGTATACCATCGAAGGCCGCAAGGCGGTAAGCATCCTGGCCGACGCCTTTGCGCTGGCCTGCCGGCGATCAGGCGGCAGACAGGGCGCTTCCATAACCATGTCGGACATTTATGAAGTGATCCAGGTCAGCCGGCTGACTCCCTACGTTACCAGGCGGGCTTCGTTAAACGGAGAAGTGGGCCGCATTTTCGGCCTGGGCGTGGCGGGCTTTTTGGGCTCGGCGCTGGAAATTGAGGCGGTGGTATTCCCGGCCCGCCGGGAGGGCGGCGGGGTAATCAGGTTTAACGAAACCGCCGGCAGTATGGCCAGGGATTCAGTGTTCAACGCCGCTTCGGTGTTGCGCAAACTTACCGGCCGGGATTTGCATGAATTTGACGTGCATGTCAATGTCGTCGGCGGCGGCCGCATCGACGGACCTTCGGCGGGGGTGGCCATATGCCTGGCCCTGTACAGCGCATTGGAAGAACGCACCATTCCGCAAAATATTGCCGTCACCGGCGAGCTTTCCATCCAGGGTCTGATCAGGGCGGTGGGCGGAGTGCCGGAGAAAATATACGGAGCCAAGCAGTGCGGTATAGAAACGGTGTTTGTACCGCAGGAGAATGAAAAGGATATCCCCGGAGACACCCGGGGCATTAAAGTGATCACGGTACAGAACGTGGAAGAGATCATCAGTCATATTTTCCCCGCCGCGTCTGATGCCGCTGTTGCCAATTGAGGTGAATTAATTCATGTGGGACAAGGTGCCTCCCCACAATATAGACGCCGAACAATCGGTGCTGGGCGCAATTTTTTTGGATAATACGGCCATACCCAGGGTGGTGCGTCACATCCGGGCCGAGGATTTCTATATGGAATCCCACCGGGTAATTTTCGAAACCATCCTGGAACTGGAGGAAGGCGGTCATGCCGCCGACCTGGTGACTGTCACCGACAGCCTGCGCCGCAAGGGCGAATTGGAGAAGGTGGGAGGCGCCGCTTATGTAGCCACCCTGGCCAATATCGCGCCCACGGCGGCCAACGCCGAGTATTACGCCCGCATTGTGGAAGAGAAGGCCCTGCTGCGCAATTTGATTAATCTGGCCACCCGGATCGCGGGCATGGGCTACGAAGCCGGCGAGGATGCCGAGCGCCTGATGGAAGAAGCGGAAAAAATGCTGATGGAACTGGGTTCCCGCCGCACTTCCACGGTTTTTACCGAAATCAAGGATATCCTCAAGGATGCCTTCAAGCAACTGGAATACCTCTATAAGAGCAAGGGCGAGATTACCGGGGTGCCTTCCGGGTATACCGACCTGGACAGGGTTTGCCAGGGATTTCAGCCCGGCGATTTGATTATCGTGGCCGCCCGCCCTTCCATGGGCAAAACCAGCTTCGGCCTGTGTATAGCCTACCAGGCGGCGGTCAGGACCGGCAAGCCGGTGGCCGTTTTCAGCCTGGAGATGTCCAAGGAACAGCTGGTGCAGCGGATGCTTTGCGCCGAGGCCAAGGTGGACCATCACAAGCTGCGCCGGGGGGAAATGGGCGAGGAAGACTGGGTGAAACTGGCCCGCCAGGCCAGTGAAATGGCCAGGCTGCCCATATTTATCGATGATTCGGGTATGCTTACCGCACGCCAGGTCAGGGCCAAATCAAGGCAGATCCACATGGAAAAGGGCCTGGGTCTGATTGTAATTGACTACCTGCAGCTGATGCACGGCGGCAGGCGGACGGAAAACCGGCAGCAGGAAATTGCCGAGATATCACGCTCCTTGAAGAGTCTGGCCAAGGAACTGAACGTGCCCGTGCTGGCTCTGGCCCAGCTCAGCCGCTCGGTGGAGCAGCGCCAGGATAAACGGCCCCAGTTGTCCGATTTGAGAGAAAGCGGGTGCCTTACTGGCGACTCGCTGGTGCAGATGTCCAATGGTGAACGGACAACAATTAAATGCCTCAGCGAGACCAATAATCCTGCTCAAATAATGGCCCTTAACGAAACGACCTGGAAACTGGAACCGGCCAAGATACGCAAAGCCTGGTGTACGGGTACAAAGCAGGTTTTCCGGCTTACCACTCAATCAGGCAGGGAAGTTAAGGCTACAGCCAACCATAAGTTTCGTACTGTGGAGGGCTGGAAACGTCTTGATGAGCTTAAAACAGGTGACCATCTGGCATTGCCCCGCTCATGGGATGGTACTGTTTTTTGGGATCGTGTTACTGATGTTAAACCTGAGGGAATGGAACCGGTTTATGACCTTGAAATTCCCGGCTACCATAATTTTATAGCCGGCGATATTGTTGTTCACAATTCCCTGGAGCAGGATGCGGACGTGGTGATGTTTATATACCGGGATGAGTATTACAACCCGGACACCGAGAAGGCTTCCATAGCCGATATAATAGTGGCCAAGCAGAGGAACGGCCCGACGGGGACGGTGGAGCTGGGCTTTATCAAAGAGTTCACCCGGTTTGTAAACCTGGCCCGGCGCAGTGAACGGGAGCAGGTTCCCCCGGAATAGGCCGGACCTGGCAACATTTTCTTGACAAGACAAGTTTAGTTTTGATAGTATGATGTTGTTGCGCGGCGTTGGATGCCGGTGCGTGACAGTTATGGAGTGACAGTTATGGGAATTAATCAGTTAACTCAAACAAAGTTGTCTGTTTGGGTTATTTTTATGCAGGCGACATAAAATATGGTTATTGACAGGAGGTTTGACCAGTTGGCGCAACAATACGACGTGATCATCACCGGGGCCGGTCCGGCCGGTATTTTTGCCGCCCTGGAACTGACCCAAAAAAAAGAAGACCTGCGCGTTTTAATCCTGGAAAAGGGAAACGATATCTCCCGGCGCAGTTGTCCCTCACGGGAGAAGGGCGGCGTTTGCTTTAACTGCAGCCCTTGTTCCACCGTCTGCGGCTGGGGCGGAGCCGGCGCTTTCAGTGACGGTAAACTTACCCTGTCTTCGGAAATCGGCGGCAGTCTGGAACAATACATTGGCGAAGAACAGCTGCTGGAAATGATTAAATACGTAGACCGGATTTATCGGCAATTTGGCGCCCCCGAGCATGTATACGGCCTGGAACACCAGGAGGAAATTCAGTCATTTCAGCATCGGGCCACTCTGGCCGAACTGAAGCTGATCCCGGTGGCCATCAGACACCTGGGCACCGGACGCTGCCAGGAAATCCTGCAGCTGATGTATGAACACCTGAAAGAGAAAAAGGTGGCGATACGCACCCGCTGCGCGGTAAAGTCCATTATTGTTAAGGACGGCAGCATCCAGGGAGTGGAAACCGAAACCGGCGAAAAAATCCTTGCCCGGTGCGTTGTCCTGGCCCCCGGCCGGGAAGGCGCCGAGTGGCTGACCCGGGAAGCTTTCCGCCTGGGTCTGAAAACCGCGAATAATCCGGTGGACATCGGCGTGCGGGTGGAAGTCCCGGCCGAGGTGATGGAACCGCTGACCAGCGTGTTTTATGAATCCAAACTGATTTACTATTCACATACCTTTGACGACCGGGTCAGGACATTCTGCATGAACCCTTACGGCGAAGTGGTCATGGAGAATAACGACGGGCTGGTGACGGTCAACGGGCACAGCCACGCCTTTAACAAAACCGGCAATACCAACTTTGCGGTGCTGGTAAGCAAAACCTTTACCGAGCCATTCCGGGAACCAATCTCTTACGGCAAGTATGTGGCCAGACTGGCCAACCTGCTGGGCGGCGGGGTGATGGTCCAGCGTTTGGGCGACCTGCTGGACGGACACCGTTCCACCATGGACCGGATGAAAAAAAGCCTGGTGGCGCCCACCCTCAAAGATGCCACCCCGGGGGATCTCAGCCTGGTGTTCCCTTACCGGCATCTGGTGGGTATCGTGGAGATGCTCAAGGCGCTGGATAAGATTGCGCCCGGGGTTTACTCGCGCTATACACTGCTTTACGGAGTGGAAGTTAAGTTCTATTCATCCCGGCTGGCTTTGAGCAGCGGCCTGGAGACAAAATATAAGAACCTGTTTGCCGCGGGGGACGGCGCCGGTGTCACCCGGGGTCTGGCTCAGGCCTCGGTGGCCGGCGTGGTTGCCGCCCGGGAAATTCTCAACAGGCTGTGAGGGGGATTGCGATGTCTGCGATAGTTTTGATTGGCGCACAGTGGGGGGACGAGGGCAAGGGCAAGGTTACCGATTTCCTGGCCCAACAAGCGGACATGGTGGTGCGCTACCAGGGCGGCAACAACGCCGGCCATACCGTGGTGGTGGAAGACCGGGTCTTTAAGCTGCACCTGATCCCTTCGGGCATATTGTACGGTGAAAAGCAGTGCCTGATTGGCAACGGAGTGGTGATAGATCCCGCCGTGCTTCTGGAGGAACTGGACGCCCTGCATAAACAGGGTGTCGGCACCAGCCAGCTGCGCATCAGCCCCCGGGCGCATATCATATTCCCGTACCACTGCAGCATTGACCAGGCCGAGGAAGATTACAAAGGCAGCGGCAAAATCGGCACCACCAACCGGGGTATCGGCCCGGCTTACACCGATAAAGCCGCCCGGGTGGGCATCCGGATGGCGGAGCTGTTGGACCGGGAAGAACTGGAGGAAAAACTGCGATACGCGGTGGAGATGAAAAACAGGCTGCTGGCCGGGGTTTACCAGTCCTCTGAACAGATTGACTACAAAAAGGTACTGGAGGAGTATACCGGCTACGCCAAAAAGCTGGCGCAATACGTGGCGGACGTGTCGGTGCTGGTGAACGAAGCCGTTGACCGGGGCCAAAAGGTCCTGTTCGAGGGCGCCCAGGGCACGCTTTTGGACCTGGACCACGGCACCTATCCCTATGTCACCTCCAGCCACCCCATCGCCGCGGCGGCCTGCACCGGCGCCGGCCTGGGGCCGACCAAAATAAGTAAAGTGGTCGGTGTGGCCAAGGCATATATCACCCGGGTGGGCGAAGGCCCCTTCCCCACTGAACTGCACGACGAACTGGGAGTCCTGATCAGGGAGCGCGGAGGTGAATTCGGCACCACCACCGGACGCCCGCGCCGCTGCGGCTGGTATGACGCCGTGATTGCCCGCTACGCGGTCCGGATCAACGGGCTTAGCTATCTGGCCATCACCAAGCTGGATGTACTTTCGGGCCTGGACACTCTGAAAATCTGCGTGGGCTACGACTGCGACGGAGAAGTAATTACCGAATTCCCCGCCAGCCTGAAAAAAATGGCCCGCTGCCGGCCTGTCTACAAAGAATTCCCCGGCTGGCAGGAGGACATTACCGCTGTCACCGACTTCAGACAACTGCCCCAAAACGCTAAGGACTACGTTAAACAACTGGAAGAACTGTCCGGCGTGCCCGTGGCCATACTGGGCGTCGGCCCCGGCCGGAAGCAAACTCTGGTACTGAAAGAATTGTTCTAAAATGTAGGGGCGCCCCTGGCGGGCGCCCACGGGGCTACCACCGGCCATAATTTAAACCGTTAAAATTGTTGACACCTCAGTTAACTTGCTGTAATATATAGAACTGTACGAGCCATTAGCTCAGTCGGTAGAGCACCTGACTTTTAATCAGGGTGTCCCGCGTTCGAGTCGCGGATGGCTCACCACCCGGCCCCATGGTCAAGTGGCCTAAGACACCGCCCTTTCACGGCGGTAACCCGGGTTCGAATCCCGGTGGGGTCACCACGTAAACACCTTCCATTGCGGATGGTGTTTTTTGTTTTTAAACAGGTAACGAAAGCTTGGGTTTTTGGCCCGGGCTTTTATTATTATACCCCCGGCAACCGAACGGTGCCGGCGAGCCCTTGCCGTAAGTCAAAGGCAATGATATCCGAGGCGGCGTGGAATCTGAGGCGGTGAATATGCACATTTTTCAGATTATACCATATTATGCTTAGAAAACCGCAGTAAAACCGCTGTTCCAAGAGTCCCTGGTTGAGAGAGGGTTGATTCATGGCTGGGCACAGGCAGAAAGTGCTGATTATTGGTGCCGGAGTTGCCGGTGGAGTTGTTGCAGAAGTTTTAATCAACAGGGTTGATGGAAATCTGTTGCCGGTGGGTTTTATTGATGACGACCCCGGGAAAAAAAACACTGTAATACACGGGTTGCCGGTATTGGGAGACAGGTGCGAAATACCGGCCGTTGTAAAAGAAACCGGTGCGGAACAAATCATTATTGCCATACCTTCCGCTCCCTGTGAAACGATCAGGCAAATGGTGGAGGTTTGCCACCGGACCAAAGCGCACCTGAAAATTATGCCCGGCTTTTATGATCTAATCACGGGAAAAATTCAAACCAGCAGCATTCGTGAGGTCCAGCTGGAGGATTTAATCGGTCGACGGCCGGTGCCCCTTAATGTTAAGGAGATAGCCGGGTATCTAAAGAAACGCACGATACTGATTACAGGCGCCGGGGGTACCATCGGGTCGGAAATTTGCCGCCAGCTGGCCGGTTTTGAACCGGGGCGGCTGGTGCTGCTGGGGCACGGCGAAAACAGTATCTATGAGGTGGAAATGGAGCTGAGGAGCAGCTTTCCCCTGGCGTCCCTGGTGCCGGAAATAGCTGATATCCGGGATGGTGAGCGAATTAAACGGATATTTGACCGCCATCGTCCTGAAGTGGTATTTCATGCGGCGGCGCACAAACATGTGCCGTTGATGGAAAATAATCCCGAGGAGGCCGTGAAGAACAATATTCTGGGCACCAAAATATTGGCTGAGACCGCACACCGGTTTGATGTGCGTGTTTTTGTGCTGATATCCAGTGATAAGGCAGTCAACCCCACCAGTATTATGGGTGCCACCAAAAGGGTCGCGGAAATGGTTGTCCAGCGGATGAATGAGCAGAGCGCCACCAAATTCGCGGCCGTAAGGTTTGGTAACGTCCTTGGCAGCAGGGGCAGCGCAGTGCCGTTGTTTAAAAAACAAATTGCTTCCGGCGGACCGGTGACGGTAACCCACCCGGATATGCAGCGCTATTTTATGACGGTTGCCGAAGCGGCCCAACTGGTCATCCAGGCCGGGGCGCTGGCGCGGGGCGGAGAAATATTCATTTTGGACATGGGTGAACCGGTCCTGATTCTGGACCTGGTTAAAAACTTAATCAAGCTGTCCGGTTACGAACCGGAGCTTGATATCCCCATCCGGTTCACGGGAATCCGGCCGGGGGAAAAACTAACGGAGAGTTTATACTGCGAACAGGAACAAATTGTGCCCACCAGCCATAAGCGTATTTATAAAGTTCCTTTAGTTAACCGCTGTTTTAAAAATCTGGAAGAATTGCTGGAAATTTTTAACCGGGAAAGCTTTCTGTATGCCGGGGAAACGATAAAACAACATTTAAATCAAGTTGTTGGGTTGCAAAGAACTTGATAAGGGCGGTGCGTCAAGTGGCTGACCATTTACAGGGAGAAGGATTAGCCCAAATAACTATTGACAAGTTTGTTAACAAAAGTGCCAGGGTCGCGGTAGTGGGATTGGGGTATGTAGGTCTTCCGCTGGCTGTGCTGCAGGGCAAAACCGGCTTCCATGTCACCGGGATTGATATAGACGACTCGCGGGTCAATAAGCTGAAGGAGGGTAAGAATTATATCCAGGATGTTAACGATCAAGACCTTATTGAACTGTTGGCCGCCGGGAAACTTGACGTAACCACAAATTTTAGTCTTCTGCGCGACATGAATGTGGTGATTATCTGCGTACCTACACCGCTAAACGAATTACGTCAACCGGACCTTTCATTCATTACATCCGCTACCGGGGAAGTAGCCCGGAATCTGCAGCGCGGACAGTTAATCATCCTGGAGAGTACAACTTTTCCGGGCACCACGGAAGAAGTTGTTTTACCGGTACTGGAATCCACCGGGCTTTCTGTGGGCCGGGATTTTTTTCTGGCCTTTTCGCCGGAGCGTGTTGATCCGGGCAACAAGTTGATTCGGCTCATGGAAATATCAAAGGTGGTGGGGGGGGTGACCCCCTTGTGTCTGGATCTGGCCGGTTGTTTTTACGCCCAGGCTTTTAATCAAGTGGTACCTGTTTCATCGCCTGCGGTGGCTGAGATGACTAAAATATTTGAAAATACTTACCGGGCGGTTAACATTGCCCTGGTTAACGAGTTTATGATTCTTTGCGATCGTATGGGCCTGGATATCTGGGAAATAGTCGATGCGGCCGCCACCAAGCCTTTTGGCATCCAGACCTTTTACCCCGGCCCTGGGGTGGGAGGGCATTGCATACCGGTGGATCCGACTTATCTGGCCTGGAAAGCAATGGAATATGATTGCCGCGTTCGTTTCATTGAGTTGACCGGGGACATTAACAGCCAAATGCCCGGGTACGTAATTCGCAAGTTGAACATATTACTAAATAAGTATAAAAAGTGCCTGCACGGGGCCAGGATCCTGTTGTTGGGCGCGGCATACAAAAAAGATGTGGCCGATGTCAGGGAATCACCGGCATTAAAAATATTGGCCGCGCTGTTTCAATATCGGGCCGATGCGTTATATTGGGACCCTTACGTGGAACAGCTACGGCTGCCCGGGCCGCCGGAAAGGGTGCTGCATAGTGTTAATTTGACTGAACAAGAGATAGCGCGGGCGGATTGTGTTTTAATCACTACGGACCATTCGGATGTTGATTACCAGTGGGTGACGGATCATGCCCGGTTGGTGCTTGATACTCGCAATGCCACCAAGAACATCACCCGCGGCAGGGAAAAAGTGACCAAAATATAGTGCCGCTGCTGGGAGGTGCAACCATTAAACTGGGTTATATCGGTTTTCTTATCGCGGGAGTTGCGGCCGGGGCATTGGTTGTGGATAATTTTTTAGTAGTGTCGTTGGTCCTGGTATTTGCTGCCACGATGCTGTACCTGACCAATGCCCATAATGTTCCGGTGGTGGACCGGCGGTTTTTATTTAATCTGGCGCTGGTTGCACTTCTGGTCAGGCTGCTTTTAATTGTTGCCACGCACAGTTTCAGTACCCCGTTTTTTACCTATATCCTGACATCAGATGCCTTGTATTACGAGCAGCTCGGCAAAACCCTTGCCGAGGCCTGGCACGACGGGAGCAGTATCATCATCCCATCGGGCAATTACGGTTATTTTTTCTGGAACGGGATGATTTATTATCTGGTGGGATTCAAGCCCGACCTGCTTCGGGTATTGAACAGCATCACCGCGGTTTGCGTCGGATTCAACCTGTACTATATTTCGCACCGCCTGGGCGGGCAAGCGGCGGCTAGAATCAGCTTTGTACTGGCGGTGTTTTTCCCGTCGGCTATCCTGTGGTCGTCCCTGAATTTGAAAGACAGTCTGATTATTTTTTTCCTGACCTTGATTGTGAAAATAAATCTGGAATTGATGGAACGGTTTCGACCGGGCCGGGTGCTGCTAATGTGTTTGCTGTTGATGGTCCTGGTTTCGCTCCGGTTTTATATCGGTATTCTGCTGGCCATGTGTATTACATTGTCCTATATTTTCACCGCCACAAGGTTCGGCGGGTGGCAGAGATTGGTCTATACAGCGGTACTGCTGGTCACCGTGGGGTTTACCTTGCATCAAATGGGTTATGGCTTCATGGGCATGGATTTTATCCTCACCCAAAATATTGAAACCATCGGCGAACAGCATCAGAGTGCGGCTTACGGCGGGGCGGCCTTTGCGGAGGATGTCACCCTGGACGGTTGTCTGGCCGCTTTAAAGTACATGCCCGTGGGCATATTCTATTTCCTTTTCGGTCCTTTGCCCTGGCAGTCAATGGGACCGATTGGGGTGATCACAGTGCCGGAAATGCTGCTCATGTATACTCTTTATGGTTATTTTATTGTGGGTCTGAAAAGCATCTGGCGGCACCAGCGCGGAGCGGGCCTGTTTTTGGTGGTGGTCATAATCTGTTTCGGTTTGGTTTACAGCCTTGGTTCGGGCAACATGGGCGGGTTGTACCGCATTCGGCTCCAGGTGATTATGCCGGCCTTTGTGTTAATCAGCATCGGGCTGCAAAATAGCCGGGTTTTGTCCAGAGTGCTTGGACGGCTGAAGAGAAAAAAGGCGCCGGTGATGTAATTGTTCAGTCGAAAGTCGAGAGTCAAAAGTGGAAGTCATAAAAAAAGGTTTCAGTCGGGTATCAAGCAGTTGGAGGGAACAGGTGGCGGGGGGG
>Ga0209164_1001068_pt1 | contig 41459 bp, 32 predicted proteins | sample MTBNYHSulfiMetaG_FD_187458 | JGI IMG/M metagenome (GOLD analysis project Ga0209164, IMG submission 187458) | Enrichment culture microbial communities from rom New York Harbor, USA that are MTBE-degrading - MTBE-NYH (New York Harbor Sulfidogenic)... | ecosystem: Environmental > Aquatic > Marine >... | reverse complement strand
AGAAGGCTCCCGGCTCACTGTCTCCTGGATCCGCTCACACACAGACTTGGAAAAATGTTGCCCGCATACATACATGAACCTAGCATAGCATTACCTGACCACTGTGTCAAGTGTGTGCTAAGCCCAGCTCTTGTAAAGGGGGGCCGGGGGGATTTTTTGTAATTCCTTGAAAATACCTCTAAATACCCCTTTCGAAGGGGCGACTTTGACGATCCAACTGGAATGTCGTTCAAGAAGTTTCGGCCCTTTGATTGGACTCGCCGCTTCGGCCAGCGGCTGGGCAGACCTCCGATCTCTGACCTCCGACCTCTGAATGCCTGCTCACTGATACCTCCATAACGAATACTCAAAACCTAGGACTCAGTACTCAGCACCCAACTCATCCATCGCCTTTCTCACCGTCTCGGCGCTCTTCCTGAGTGCCTCCCTTTCTTCCCGGCTCAATGGCAAAGGAAGTGTGCTGATCATCCCCTGGCCGCCCAGCAGGCGGGGCAACGAAACGCATACGTTTTCAACCCCCTCCACTTCTTTGCTTGGGGAAGAAACCGTGAGAATCGATCTCTGGTCGTGGAGGACCACGTCCGCCACCTTGGCCAATGCACTCCCGATTCCGTAATAGGTGGCCCCTTTTCCTTCGATAATGGCGTACGCCGCTTTTCTCACCTGCTGATCGATTTTCTCCCGGTCGTCTTTTTCAAAACACACGTTATTGTGTTTGCAGAAATCCTCGAGATGCATGCCGCCGACGGTCACCAGGGACCAGGTCAGCACTTCGGAATCCCCGTGCTCGCCGACCACGTAACCGTGAACGTGCTGTGCATCCACACCCAGTTCTCTGCCCAGCAGAGACCGAAACCGTGCCGTGTCCAGCATGGTTCCCGTACCGAAAACCCTGGCTTCCGGGGCCCCTGAGTCTGAAGCGTACCGGGCGGCCAGGTGCGTCATAATATCCAGGGGATTCGTCGCAATAACGAGAACCGCATGAGGGGCGCTTTCAAGGATACTCGGGATGATCTCCCGGAAGACGGAGGCATTTCTTTTCAAAAGATCGAGCCGACTTTCCCCGGGTTTCTGAGATACGCCGGCGCTAATGATCACAAGGCGGCTTCCCTTCAAATCGTTGTACTCCCCCCCTCTAATCTGCAATGGATTTGAAAAGGGAACGGCATGATACAGGTCATTTGCTTCCGCCTCCGCCCTCTTCTGGTTTTTGTCCACGAGAACAATCTCCCGGCCAACGCCTTTCATGATCATGGCATAAGCAGCCGTGGAGCCGACAAAACCGCTTCCCACGATACCGACTTTCATGTGCGCCTCCATGCTGGATTTTAATCGTTTTTCTCCATTCAACCTGAAACCGAAAAAAAACGAAATGGGCTCCATCCTGTATATTCCCCTGGAGAGGGTTTCAGATGTAACCGATCACATGGTGATGAGGGCTTTTTCTGAAGTGAGTATCGAGGATCCCGCGCGGCGCATTGCCGGGATCGGGGCGCCTCGAAACTGAAGTAAAGCCCACCCGGCCAGTTCATGGACTTGCAACTCGCCATCGAATACGTTCCAATGGCCAAAGCGACGGATCGAAGGGGAAGGCGATACACCGACCAAAAATTTTTGGTCGGTGAAAGCTTCTTCATCTTTTCGTGATTCGCGAATTTGAAATGCGAGATCCTGGATGCTTGTCGCGTTATCCCGGATTCTGTCCGATAAGAATACATCATTTACCCCATTCCCCTTTGAAGAAACCTCCATAGAATTGCTCTAGTGGTTTGTTCCATAGACACCTTGACCGATTAAAGAGTGAGGCTCCTCCCGCAGAACGGGAGGCCTCAGGAAGTCCCCCCCGAAGAGGGGCTTGATCGATTCGTTTTGAGCAGACCGTCACCACTGGTAAGTGACGTTGTAGGGTTTTTCTCCTCTCGCCTTTTTTGGCGGGGGTCCTCCACCGGAGGTGGAGAGTTCAATCGCAACTTGAGTCCGGCTTCCCGCTTCGGGGAGCGATGACGCTTTGCCGGAATGAGGAAAAGCTTTGTAGGTCAGGTTTTCAACGACCGCACAGAAAGGAGGAGGTAAATGAGTGCCAAACTGCGTTTAGGTGCAAAAACCGTTTTCCTGATGTTATTCATCCTGCTTCCCGGAATTTGTCTTCTTGGGCTTTATCCGGCGCCGGCCCGGGGAAAAGAAGGTCCCCCGGCGCCTCCGGAGAGCTTCTCCGAGCTTGTGAAAAGAGTTGAGATGTCCGTCGTCAACATCAGTGCGGTAAAGGTTATAAAACGGGAGGGATTGGGCATTTTGCCGTTTCAAAGTCCTTTTGGCCGGGAAGATCCCTTCAAGGATTTTTTCGAGAAGTTCTTTGGAGACCGACTGCCCAAAGAATTCAAGCAAAAAAGCCTTGGATCCGGATTTATTCTCGATAAGGACGGATTCATTCTGACGAACAACCACGTGGTGGAGAAGACTGAGGAAATCGAAGTCACCTTGAGCGACGGAAAGGTATTTACCGCCGAAATTGTAGGTCGGGACCCAAAGACGGACCTGGCCCTGATCCGCATTGATTCCAAAAGCCCGCTGAAGCCTATTCCCCTGGGCGATTCGGAAAAACTCCAGGTGGGCGATTGGGTTGTGGCCATCGGGAGCCCTTTCGGCTTAGGCAATACGGTGACGGCCGGCATCGTCAGCGCAAAATACAGGCACATCGGAGCCGGGGCTTACGATGACTTCATTCAAACCGATGCCTCCATTAACCCGGGAAACAGCGGAGGTCCCCTCTTAAACACGGCAGGTGAAGTGGTTGGGATCAACACAGCCATTTTTTCCCAGACCGGCGGCAATATCGGCATCGGGTTCGCCATTCCTGTGAACATGGCCAAGAAGCTTGTGCCCCAGCTCAAGGAAGGGAAGGTTGTCAGAGGCTGGCTCGGCGTCATGATCCAGCAAATCACGCCTCAGCTAAAGGAAAAGCTCGGCCTCGAAACGGACAGGGGTGCTCTCGTTGCCGATGTGACGGAAGATGGGCCTGCGGACAAGGCGGGCATCCGGAGGGGCGATGTGATTGTCTCTTTTGACGGGAAAGAGATCAAAGAGATGAGGGATCTTCCTTTTATTGTCTCCACCACGCCTGTGGGAAAAAAGGTAAATGTGGAGGTCGTCAGGAAGGGCGAGAAGAGGGAATTCATGGTCGAGGTGGGGAAAATGGAAGAAAAAGCGGAAGCCAAAGAGACCACCCAAGCCGATCTCGGCATGACCCTCAAAGAGAACTCCGCTGAGCTTGCCGAAAGGTACAACCTGCCGGTGCAAAACGGGTTGGTCGTGGTCAAGGTTGAACCGAACTCACCCGCAGCAGCCGCTGGATTGAAGCCCGGAGATATCCTCCTGGAAGTGGATCAAAAGGCGTTGGAGGACGTGGATGATTTCAGAAGGAGGATCGCACGCTACGAAAGCGGCGAGACCGTTCTTTTGCTGGTGAATCGTAAGGGCGGCACCTTATTCCTGACCCTTGAGGTTCCGTGACAGCAGGCGGTGCCGGCAAAGTAAACCGGCACCGTCCCCACATGGGTGGGGGATGGTGCGGCGGCTGAAAGCACCGTTGAGGGAGTCAACCTCGTGTCAAATCAAAAGGAGTTGAGAAAATAATGTTCTTTAGCCCTCTCACGTTTCTATTTTTTCTTTTCTTCTTCTTTGCGGTTCTGTTTTTTTTCGTTGTGGTTCAAATCAACGTGATCGCCCTGGTTTTCACTAAAATCGGCATCCCAAGCGAGTATGTGTTCTCGGCGCTGTTGGCCACTCTTCTCGGCAGCTTTGTGAACATCCCTATCAAAAAGATCCCTCAGAAGGTACGGACCCAAAGGGCGATCGTCGGTTTTTTCGGATTCCGTTATGTGGTTCCGGCATGGACAAGGCAAGAGACGGTCTTGGCGGTGAACCTGGGAGGCGCGGTGATCCCGGTTGTCCTGTCCACCTATCTTCTTTTCAAGACGGGGCTCTGGGGAAGGGGTTTGCTCGCAACGGCCTTGATGGCTTTCCTGACCTTCAGGCTCGCGAGACCCCTCAAAGGTGTGGGCATTGCCCTTCCCGCCTTCATACCGGCTGTTGCGGCCGCCCTTTTCTCACTCCTCATCGCCTATGACTATGCCCCTGTGGTCGCCTATATCTCGGGTACAGTGGGGACACTGATCGGCGCGGACCTTTTCAACCTCAAAAAAATCGGGAATCTGGAGGCTCCTGTGGCTTCGATCGGAGGGGCGGGAACCTTTGACGGGATCTTTCTCAACGGTGTTTTTGCCGTCCTGCTTTCTGCGCTTCTCTCCTGAGCAGGTTGAGAAAAACAGATACGTGATTCACCCCATTTACAGCAGCCGGTGATTTTTTTTAGGGTCATACGGAAGAGATAACCTGGCACTTTCGAGCGGAATCAATCTTTGGCAAAACCGAACCAGCCGTCCTCTCAGGGGATCGCCTGCCGGAAGCACAAAGATAGCAAAAAGGAGGTTCAGAATTGGACATCAGCGAAGTATGGGAAGCGCTTGCTGAAAAGGACGGCGGAAAGATCGTCTATGTGATCCTGGACGGCCTGGGAGGTCTCCCGAATTCTGAAAAGGGGGGAACGGAACTTCAGGTTGCCGCTACACCGAACCTGGATCGCCTGGCGCAAGAGTCCAGTTGCGGAACCCTGGAAATGGTGGGCCCCGGGATTACCCCCGGAAGCGGGCCGGGCCATTTGGCCCTGTTTGGTTACGATCCTATTCGGTACAACCTGGGCAGAGGCATTCTCTCGGCACTGGGGATAGATTTTCAATTGCAGAAGGGCGATGTGGCAGCCCGGATCAATTTTGCCACCCTCGATCAAGAGGGCAATGTGATGGACAGAAGAGCCGGGAGGATAGACACCGAAACCAACCAGCGCCTGTGCAAAAAAGTTAAAGACGCGCTCGATCACGGCACGGAAGAGGAGCTGTTCCTTGAAACGGTGAGCGAGCACCGCGCCTTGCTTGTTTTGCGCGGCGCGGAGTTGGGGGGGAAGATCAAGGACACGGATCCACAGCAAACCGGAGCCCCCCCTCTGGAGCCCGAACCATTGGACGACGATTCTCGTCAGACGGCGGACATGGTTCGCTCCTTTATCCGGCAGACCAGAGAGACCCTCTCAGACGAGGAACAGGCCAACATGGTCCTTTTAAGGGGATTCGACCAATACCACCCATTTCCCTCCCTGAAACAACGCTTCGGTTTGAAGGGGGTTTGTATCGCCGAGTATCCCATGTACAGGGGAGTCTGCCGCCTCCTGGGCATGGAGGTGCCTCCCCCCCCCGAAGGCATTGAAAGCTCTTTTGACGCCTTGAACAGCCTCTATGGCCAGGATTACGATTTCTATTTCCTTCACGTGAAAAAAACCGATTCAACCGGTGAGGACGGCGATTTTGACGGGAAGGTCCAAGTCATCCAATCGGTCGACCGGCTCATGCCCGGAGTGGCCAATCTTGCACGAGACGTGCTGGTGGTGAGCGCCGACCATTCCACCCCGTCCTTGATGAAATCGCACAGTTGGCACCCCGTACCGGTGATCCTTCGCGCCCCCTTTTGCAGGTTCGACCAGGTGGCTTCTTTTGACGAGATTTCGTGTTCTCAAGGAATTCTGGGAATACGTCCCGGCATGCATTTGATGGGCTTGGCCCTGGCCCATGCAGGGAGGCTAAAGAAATACGGTGCATAGTGGAGGAAAGTCCCTGCCGAAAAAACTCCCTCTCCTAAGTGAGACCATCCTGTGTTCAGGCGATTTATGGGTCAAGATCACTTTTGAAGAGAGGAGGTCAAGGGGTTTTCACTCCTCGCTTTTTCAGGCACGAACTCATCCGGAGGGCTCATGTGGGCCCCTGACCTTTCAGACTCGTAAACATCTTCCTCCACATCCTCCCCTTGCAATAAGACTTCTCCCTCGGTTTTCTTTTGCTTTTCTCCGGCACGTGCACGGTCGGCACGCTCCCAGAGGTGTCTATCGATGCGGATGTGATCGACAATGTCTGGCAGTGCCATGGTGTTTTCCAAAATGTCCGTGAGAATATCACGGGATTCCTTGTCGGGAAGAGCGCCCTCGAGGTGAATGACTCCTTTTTCACAGGAAATGTCCAGTTCTTCGAGGCTTACCCGACGGTCCTTCCTCAGATGGTCATAAACGGCATCCCGAAGCTGTTCGTCCGACAAGAGCCTGTATTCGGGAGGGAAATCCGGGTTTGCGGAACCACGCACTTCTCTTCCCGACGGCGCTCCGGGAACCGTTGCAGCGCACGTCTTACATGATTTCGCTGCAGGAAGAGCCTCAAGCCGGGCAGGAGAAATCGGTCTTCCGCAAAATTCACAAAAACCGTAGCTCCCCAAATCAATTTTTCTCAGAGCCTCGTCTATGGCCTCGATTTCCTCCTTTTCTCGAGCATCGAGCTGATCGAGCCCCTGGGCCGCCTTTTCCTTTTGAGCCCTCTCTTCAAATTCCACCTCCCGGTTGTGTAAGTCCTGCCAGGACCTGTTGATCGAGTCCCGAAAAGCCAAGATCTGTTTCCGCCTTTTGACGAGTTGTTCACGAAACCAGGAAAGATTTAATTCAGGTATCATTTTTTTCTCCCTTTCACCGTTGCTCAAGCTTCTTCATTAGGCGGCCTCCCCCAGGACCAACAAAGCATCCTTTCCCCTATTCTTGCCCCTTGCCAGGCGGGGAAAAACTGAGCTGCAGCAGTTCCCAGAAATGAGCGCTGCAGGAGTAAGGAAGAACGGAATTCAAGCCCGTTGTCAAAACCCCGATGATGGTTATGATTCGGTGTTTGCCGTTCCCCGCGGCCTGTCGACCACCTTTACCGTGCTGGCCTGGGGGCCTTCTTCGCCTTGCACCTCAACGTATCGAACCCCGGTACCCACTTCCATACGCTCGAATTCGTCGTGAAGGACGCTGTTCCGGTGAAAGTATATGTCCCGGCCCTCCAGGGTCTTAAGAAACCCGTAATCTTCGTCCTTGAAAACTTTGGACACAAAGGCGTTCGTTTCCTGTTCCGGGTGCGTCTTGGTCTGGCCCCTTTGTTGCTCCACCAGTTTTTTAAGCTGTCGCTCGATCGCACCGAAAGCATCTCTTAAAACGGCCGGGAGATCATTGTGGATGTCTCCTTCCGTCGTCTCCCTCGTGGCAACCAGCTCGTGTCCAGGAGGGACTTTAACATCGATGCGGACACGAAATGGTTGTCCCGACTGCTGGTGTTTTTGCGGACTTTCCACAGCCACCCGGCAACTGGTGAGATAATCGCAAATGCGCTCAAGCCTGGCACTCTTTTCCCGGATCAGGCCTTCTAGAAATTCGGTCTTCTCCACGCTTCTGAAAGATATTTCGAGTGGAACCCTCATCGTTCTCCCCTCCCCTGTCTTCCTTCCCTTCTTCATTACATCATCCGAAAGAATCACTGAATGGGTTGGACCCTGTATTTTTTCCCATCCCGACGGCTTACGTGCATTCCTGCGAAGCTTGTGCCGGACCTGATCCGGGAGCAGGAATCCAGGAGACAACCTGGATTCCGGGTCAAGCCCGGAATGACAATTTTGACCAGACACCCATCTTCCTCCCCGGATCGGTAGAACCTATCCTTTGGTAGATCTCCCCTTTCCCGGCGGGGGTCCTCCACCAGAGGTGGTGAGTTCAGGTACAAATAAGCGCCGCCTCCGGCCGAAGGGGCCAGTCGAATCAAAGGGCGGAAACTTCATGAGAACGGTAAGATTCGGATCATGAAACTCCCCGTCCCCCTTTGACAAAGGGAGATCGAGGGGGATTTTAACAACGTTCATGAAATCCCCCCTCCCCCCCCTTTAAAAAAGGAGGGAGTTTTTGCCTTGGCACGGCCCCATGAAGTTTCATATGAGCATTCCAACTCCCGAGCCCTGAATTCTCCAATGGGGGAATAAGGGTTCCCCGTGTGGAAGATACATGATCCACCCCATATACCTGGGGCCCTTGATTTACCTATAAGAATCCATAAGATTTTTACCGCAGCTTAGGCTGTGGCATATGTTGGTTTGGAAATTCCTCAGGATTTGCGCGGCGGGAGGAAATTATCGATCGGAAAAAGGAGAAAAAAATGGGATCACAAAAGCTGGTGGTTATCGGGGGAAATGCGGCGGGAATGAGCGCCGCCTCCCAGGCAAGGAAGCGCAAGAGCGACCTGGACATCACCGTATTCGAATCCGGCCCGCACACCTCCTATGCGCCCTGAGGCATCCCCTATTACGTCGGCGGGATCGTCGACGAGGAAGAGAAGCTGATTGCCAGAACACCCGAGGTTTTTAGGGAGAAATACAACATCGAGGCGAAAATCCTTCATGAAGTGCTGGAGCTGGATTTCCAGAGTCGGAGACTTCGCGTGCGACACAAGGAGGACGGGAAGAGCCGGTGGGAGGGGTTCGATCATCTGATGATTGCGACGGGTGCCGTTCCCATATGGCCGAACGTGCCGGGCGCGGATGCAAAGGGTATTTACGGTGTCAACACCCTTCAGAGCGGCGAAAATTTAAAAAGGTTCATCGACGAAAAGGAGCCGAAGCGGGCTGTCGTCATCGGGGGCGGGTATATCGGTCTGGAGATGGCCGAGGCCCTGACGCGCCGGCAGATTGAGGTCTCCCTCGTGGAACGGTCCGAAGAGGTGATGAACACGCTTGATCCGGATATGGGTCGTTTGGTGTCCGAAGCCCTGATCCATGTAGGCGTAACCCTATACAGAAAAGAGAGTCTCCAGGCCTTCGAGGTCAAAGGCGAACACGTCAACGCCGTTGTGACGGATCAACGCACCATCCCGGCAGATGTGGTCATATTGGGCATGGGCGTGAGACCCCACTCGTCTCTTGCCGAGAGCGCGGGTATTTCTCTGGGGGTCAAGGGAGCCGTCCCGGTCAATGACCTGATGCAGACAGAAAAAGAGGGGGTCTGGGCGGCCGGTGATTGCGCTCAGACATTCCATCTGGTCAGCCGCCGGCCTTTCCATGTTGCCTTGGGCACCGTGGCAAACAGGATGGGCCGGGTCGCGGGAATCAACCTTGGGGGCGGCTACGCCGCGTTTCCCGGGGTCGTGGGAACGGCCGTCAGTAAAATCTGCGCCGTTGAAGTGGCCAGGACGGGACTTCAAGAAAAAGAAATCCGGCAACTTGGATGGCAGTACGTTACGGAAAAAATAGAAAGTTCCACGCGCGCAGGATACTACCCGGGCTCCGAAACGATCACGGTCAAGGTGCTGGCTGAGAAAGGGAGTGGGAGGCTTCTCGGCGGTCAGATCGTGGGGAAAGAAGGAGCCGCCAAGCGGATCGACATCCTCGCAACGGCACTCCATGCGGGCTTCACCCTGGATGAGATGATCAATCTCGATCTCAGTTACGCTCCTCCTTACTCTCCTGTGTGGGATCCGGTTGTGATCGCAGCCCGTCAGGCATTGAAACAGCTCTGAGATCAGGCACCCCGTATTTTCCGCACCTCCTTCTGCGCCTGCCCGAGCATCCAGGGAAGCAGGCTCATCCCAAAGATCAGAAGCCAGCCTGTCCTACCGGGCCGCTCCATTCGAAGTACGTGTGAAAGGCCCGGTGTGTAGACAGCCGCCAAAAGGAGCCCGGTGCACAGCGCCAAAGCACCCCAAATGAAGGGGTTTCGAGTGACCTCGTTGTCGAGAAAACCCGAAGTCCTCTCCCTCATGTTGAAGACGTGCCAGAGCCGGGCAAAGGCCAGGGTCAAGAAGGATATGGTTACTGCGTGATCCGTGTCCAGATCCAGTTTTTCTAGGGAAAAACCGAACACGGCCAGCACACTCGCGGCAATCAGCACGGCGTATGCTCCGATGGAGAGCCAGTGCTTCTTTGTGAGCACGGATTCCTTGGAGTCCCGGGGGGGCCGCGTCATGTTGGAAGGGTCGCCTTTTCCCACACCGAGCGCCAGCGCCGGAAAAACATCTCCGATCAGGTTCAGATAGAGAATCTGAAGAGGAAGAATGGGCAGGGGCGCTCCTACCAACATGGCGGCAGCCACGATCATCACTTCGGCAACGTTGCCGGAGAGAAGGAAAAGGATGAATTTTCGGATATTGTTGAAAATCGCTCGACCCTGTTCAACAGCAACGAGGATGGTCTCGAAGGCGTCGTCCTTGAGCACCATATCGGCCGCCTCCCTGGCCACCTGGGTTCCTCTCCGCCCCATGGCCACGCCGATGTCCGCCTTTTTCAACGCCGGCGCATCGTTCACCCCGTCACCCGTCATTGCAACGACGCTGCCCTTTTCTTGGTGGACGCCTATAATATTGAGCTTCTGCTCCGCGGATACGCGGGCGAATATGGGCGCCTTCAAAATCTCCTCTTTCTCCTGCCGGGAGAGATCCTCCGGGGTTTTGAGGTCCTTCCCGTAGATGACCGGGCCTCCCCCGTCTTCCATCAGGCCCAGTCTCTCCCCGATGTTTCGTGCGGTCACGGGCTGATCCCCTGTGACCATGATCACCCTGATCCCGGCCTCGCGACACGCTGCGATTGCCCGGTCCACGCCTTTGCGGGGCGGATCCAGCAAGCCAAAGAGACCGACAAAATTGAGATCTCCATAGGGATCTGCTTCCTTGCTTTCCGACTCGTTTTCCGCAACAGCCAGAAGACGAAGACCGCCTTCGCCCATCCGGTTGTTTTCCTCCAGCCACAGCCGCCGATCTTCTTCCGTCAACTTCTTATTTCCGTCCGGCATCCTCACATGAGAGGAGGCTTCCAGCACGGCTTCCGGGGCCCCCTTCACAGCCACGCTGTAACCCTGCTCCGTCTCGTGAAACGTGGCCATCATCATGACCCTGGGATTAAAAGCTTCCTCGCGAACTTCGGGCATGCGCTCTTCGGCGAGGCGCGTTCTGTCGAGGCCCGCCCTTGCCCCGGCTGCAAGCAACGCAACTTCCATGGGATCGCCCACGCCGGTTTCCGGATTCTCCGGATCCACTTCCGCGTTGTTGCAAAGGACACCAATTTGGAGCGCCTTTTTGAGGAGAGGATATTCCTCCGGGTCCACGCTTCCACCGTCGAGAGAGAAGCCCCCTTCTTCCCCCAGATGGACTCGATCGATCTTCTTCCTATCGGGCGATGGAAGAGCGATCTCCGCAACCCGCATTCGGTTTTCCGTGAGCGTCCCTGTCTTGTCCGCACAAATAACGCTCGTCGCTCCGAGGGCCTCCACGGCGGACAGCCGGTTCATCAAAGCATTGTGCCTTGCCATCCTCCACATTCCGCGGGCAAGAGCGACGGTTGCCACAATGGGAAGACCTTCCGGTATGGCGGCCACGGCCAGGGCGATGGACGTCTCGATGATGAGAAGCGGCTCCCTGTGGGCGACCAGACCGCTGACGGCCACCCCCGCCGCGATAGCCAGGGTGATCCATATCAACCTGTAGGCCAGGCTGCTCAGTCTTTTCTCCAGGGGGGTCTCTTCCTCTCCGGCTTCTTCCGTAAGAGAGGCGATCCGCCCCAGTTCGGTATCCATCCCTGTGGCCACCGCGATGCCCCAGCCGGACCCCCCGGTAACAGCCGTCCCTTTGAACGCCATGTTTTTCCGTTCCGCCAGGGGCGCCTCTTCCTTCAGGGCCGCCACCTCCTTTTGAACGGGAATGGACTCGCCTGTGAGAGCCGATTCATCAACCTGGAGCAACGACGCCTCCATCAGCCGAAGGTCCGCAGAGACGATATCCCCTCCTTCCAGGAACACCACGTCTCCCGGCACCATCTCCTCCGCCGGGATTTCCTGGAGCTGGGAATTGCGACGGACCTTGGCCACAACACGGCTCATCCGGTGGAGGGCTTCCATGGAGCGCACCGCCCGCAACTCCGTGAAAAACCCGATCCCTGCATTGATCACAATGGCGATGGCGATGGAAACGCCCTCCAGCCATTGCCCAAAGGAAAAGGCCAGTACCGCGGCTCCGCCAAGGAGTGCTACGATGGGGTTTTTCACCTGGTCCACAAAAATGATCCAGGCCGGCTTGCTTCTTGCTTCGCGGAGCCGATTGGACCCGTATTTCCGGCGTCTTTTTCGGGCTTCTTCCCTTCCCAGTCCTTCCTCCGGCGAAACCGCGAGCTTTTCGGCCATTTCTTCCCATGGGCGGGTCCACGGTTTTTCCAGGGGCAAAGTTCTGTTACGGTTTCTCCCTTCTCGTTCTTTCATCCGCCTCTCTTCCAACGTTTTCGATGCGGCCCTGATCGATCATCCTTCCACGGCGATTTTGTGGTAAAGGCTTTCCGCATCTTCTTTCCTACACAGTTCTGTTCCCGGAGTCATCACGGCTGCCGCACCAGCGGCCACCCCGAATCGCACGGCTTCGACCAGCGAATGCCCCTGTGCGAGCCTCAGAGTAATCCCGGCCACCATGCTATCGCCTGCGCCGACTTTGCTCCTTATGGGTACCGTGGGGGCCCGGAGCCTTTGATGTCCATTCTTCTCGACAAGCAAAGCACCTGCCCCCCCTAGAGATATGACCACCGCTTCGCTCCGCCCCTTTTCTATAATCTGCCGTGCCAGGGCTTCCTGATCCGATTCTTCTTTCAAAGCTCCAGCATCCCCTAGGTCTTCCAGTTCCCGAAGGTTCGGTTTGATCAAAAACACTCCTTCCCGGACCGCAAGGGAAAAAGCTTCACCCGACGTATCCACGATCATTTTCGCTCCGAGGCTTTTCGCGGACTTTGCAATGCGGGCGTAAAAGTCCTTCGGGATCCCGGAAGGCAGGCTCCCGCTAGCCACGATGTAGGCGGGTGTGGGATGATGGTTCAGCAAATTTTCCAAGAGTTGATCCCACTCCTTTTCAGCCACCTCCGGACCGGGCATCCCAAAACGAAACTGCTGTCCCGTGCATTCCTCGTAAATCGTGAGATTCTGCCGGGTGAGCCCACCAATCGTGACGGGACAATGGTCGATCCCTTCCCTGTCGAGCAGACTCCGCAGCATCTCTCCGAGATGGCCGCCCGCAGGGTAGAACGCGGTGGACTCCCCGCCCAGTCGGTGAATTGCCCGAGACACATTGATACCGCCTCCGCCCGGCTCGTAGCGCGGAGCTCCACAGCGGAGTTTGCGCTCCGGGATCACGTTCTGGACGCTGGAGCTTTTATCCACGGCAGGATTCATAGTTAGCGTCACAATTCCCTGCATGGTATCCCTCCTTTGGATTCGGTTAAACCAGGGAGCAGTAGTCAGAGGTCAGAGATCAGGAATCAGTGACCCACAGGACATCAGTGATCAGTAGTCAGTGACCAGCGCAGCCGCTGGCCTACGGGACCTCCAGCTTGATCAAAGAGCGGAAACCTTCATCAACGACATTCCGCTTGGATCGTCAAAGTCCCCCTTTCGAAAAGGGGGATTTAGGGGGATTTTCAAGCGGTTACAAGAAATCCCCCCCGACCCCCCTTTGCAAAAGGGGGGAGTTATTGCCTTGGCACGGCCCCATGAAGTTTCATACGACTAACCCTACAACGATACTTATTATCACGTCATTCCGGCGCGTCACCCCGTTGAAAACCGGGGCGGAATCCAGTCACAGATGTGAGGAATCTGACCAATTCTATTGTCTTCCCATACTCAGACTCCTGGATGCCCCCGTATCAAGTGCGGGGCAGGCTTATCAAGTCCGGCTGACGGGGTGCCGAATGCGGCGCCACTGGTAAGTTACGTTGTAGGGCTAATCAGTGATCAGTTGAACACCAGAAAACACACCAGTGACCAGTGGGGCAGTGATCAGCGATAACTCACTCCATGGAGAGTGCTTCGAATCCTGACACGATGTCCAGGAGTTCTTCGGTGATGGACATTTGCCGCTGCCGGTGGTATTGCATGGTCAACTCGGTGAGTTGGTCGTGGATGTTTTTTTCGGCGCCTTGCATGGAGGTAAGGCGGCTTGCGTTTTCGCTTGCCAGCGATTCGGCAAAAGCACGAAAAAGGGAAACAAAAAGATACTGCCGGATCAGAGCCGAAAACAGCGCATCCCAGTCCATGGTAAACAGAGGCAGCGTTTTCGTGGGCCATTTCTTTTTGCGTATCCTTTCAAGCCACGCCTTGTCCACGGGCAAAAGATGAAGGGAGTGTGGTACATAGCGCGAGCCGGACAGGGGCCTGCTGTAATAGAGAAATACCTGTTGCAGACCTCGCTCCGTATTCCAGTCCTGGATTTTTGTTATCAGATCAAGGACTTTTGGGGCTATGCCGCTCACGGAACCGGGCACCGAAATATGGTCTTCCACAGGCTGTCCTGCGTCTTCCAGCCTTCCCCTTGCTCGCTGACCCACCGATATGACCAGCCGGTTTTTCTTTTCGATCTCCGGGAACTCGTCCATCCCGCTCAGCGCGTGGGAGACGATTTGATCGTTGAGCTGCCCGCACATCCCCTGATCGGAACCAAAGACGATGGCCCCGAGTTGCGTTTTCAGGCCGGCCCTTGCTCCAACCGTGATGTCCGCGCGGTCTCGCAGGACGATCTGCAGACCCAGCTCAATGGCCCTGCTGTAATCACCGAGGGATTCCACGGCTTTTTCATACTGGCGTATTTTCACCGCCGCCATGGCCTTCATAGTCTTAACGACCGATTGAAGGTCCTCCGTGCTCTCTATTCTCCTTTTCAGGTCCTCGATGGTTTCCATCCGAACGGATTCCTTAATGCCTCACTGACCACTGCCTACTGATCACTGACCTCCGACCTCCGATCACTCAACCCTGCCCACTGCCTTTTCCGCCACTTCCTTGATCGATGCGATATCCTCTTGGCTGATCTTCTCACCTTTTTCGATCTTCTCGCAAAGGGCGGGAATTTCGCTGGACACTGCTTGACGCACCTTTTTTTCCGCCTCTCCGATTTTACCCGTTTCAAGAGAATCAAAGACACCCTCATTGACCGCCACGAGGGCTGCCACCTGCTCAGCCACGGACATGGGCTGGTACTGTGGCTGCTTGAGGATTTCGCGGACACGCCGACCCCGTTCCAGTGTCCTCCGCGTCTCCTCGTCCAGTTGGGTGCCGAAGCGCGCGAATGTTTCAAGTTCTTCAAACTGGGAGTAGGACAGCCTGAGATCGCCGGCCACGGCGCGATACGCCAAAAGCTGCGTTTTCCCCCCCACCCGGGAAACAGACCTGCCCACCTCTACGGCCGGCAATATGCCCTTTTGAAAAAGCTCCGGAGAGAGATACACCTGACCGTCCGTAATAGAAATCAGGTTCGTGGGGATGTAGGCCGAAATGTTCTGTGCCTCTGTCTCGATGATGGGCAGTGCCGAGAGGGAGCCTCCCCCCAATTCCTCTCCGAGGTGGGTAAAACGCTCCAGGAGGCGGGAATGGATGTAGAAAATATCGCCCGGGTATGCTTCTCTTCCGGGCGGTCTTCGAAGGAGGAGGGAGAGCTCTCTGTAGGCCCGGGCATGGCGCGTAAGGTCGTCGAAGACGACGAGAACGTCCCTCCCCTGCTCCATAAAATATTCTCCCATGGTTGTGGCCGCATAGGGGGTGATAAACTGAAGCCCTGGAGGATCTTCCTCCGTGGATGTGACAATGATGGAATAGCCCATGGCTCCTCGTTCCCGTAAATCCGCCACAACCCTGGCCACGGCCGAGGCCCTTTTCCCCGCTGCGCAGTAAATGCAAATCACGTCTCCTTGCTTTTGGTTGATCATGGCGTCTATGGCGATGGCGGTTTTCCCGGTCTGGCGATCTCCGATGATGAGCTCCCTCTGGCCGCGACCAATCGGGATCAAAGCATCCACGACCTTCAGGCCGGTTTGAAGGGGTACGGTCACCGGAAGGCGATCCATAATCGGGGGGGCCGGCCTCTCTACAGGAAGCCGCTTTTCGCTTCTGATGACGCCGAGATCATCCAAAGGCCTTCCGAGGCCGTCCACCACCCGCCCAAGGAGTTCCTCACCCACAGGAATATCCAGGACCCTGCCGGTGCGTCGAACCTCGTCCCCGGCTTGCAGACCTTCGCTTTCATCCAGAAGCACCACGCCGGTTTCCTTCTGGTGCACATTGAAGGCCATGCCGAGTCGATCTCCCGGAAATCGAATGAGTTCATCGGACTTGACACCCCTGAGCCCAACCACCCGCACCGTGCCCGGCCCTACGTAGCTGATTGTCCCCACTTCCCGCACTTCCAGGCGAGGCTCATAGGCTTCAAGATTTTCATCCAGAATGTGGAAGGTATCGGAAAGGGTCTTATCGAGTTCATGAATTTCCATGATTGTCCCTACCCGGCCGCCTTTTTTTCTTGCTCTTCTTGCGCTTCTTCTTTTTCGTCCCCTTTTCGTCCCTTTTGGATCTCCCTGTCCAGCGCGTCTCCGGCCAGCTCTTCCAGACCGGCCAGATAGTCTTCCAGGCTCCAGGCCATTTTCTCGCCCCCGCTCTTCAATTCAATGCCCATGATCATCTCGGGAACCGTCTCGTAAGCAACGTCGGCGTCCTCGGCGAGCGAACGGCGCAAGGCTTCCGTGATCTTCCGGCGAAGTTTTGTAGATATTTCAAAGCCGCTTCTCAAAATCGCGGTGTTGCCCTCCTCCCGAATGGCCTCTGCCATGACACCCCTTTTCTCTTCCGGCATTTTCTGCATCTTCGAAAGGAAGACCTCCACCAATCGCTCCTCCAATTCGGCGTCCGCCAGGTCCCACAAGGCACGCCTGGAGACGGCGTAAACCTGGTTCGCCGCCAGGTGTCTCAATTCCCGGAGGAAGGCGCTCTTCTCCTTTCGAACGGATTCCTGCCACCTGGAACGCGCCCTTTCAACCTCTTCCCGGGCTTTTTTGGTCAGCGACTTACGCTCCTTGTCCGCCTCTTCTTTGGCCTGGGCAAGCATCTCGCTGCGTTTTTGGTCCATCTCCTCATTTTTCCTCCGATAGGAGCGAGCCTCCTGCTCCGCCTCCTCCCTCTTGGATTCGGCGTCTTCCAGCCGGCTCCGGATCTTCTGTTCACGTCGATCCATGGCCTCGATGATCCTGTCATAGAGAAAATACTTGAGGAGCACGATCAGGACAACGAAGTTCACAATCTGGGCTGTCACGGTAAACCAATCAATGAGCACGGCTTATCCTCCTGCTTTTGATATCACGTGGTCCCAGAATGGATTGGCAAAAAGGATGATCATGGAAACCACAAAGGCATAGATTGCCGTCGATTCGATCATGGCCAACCCAACGAACAGGGTGCGCGTGATGGTGTTGGTCTCGTCGGGTTGCTGGGCAATCGATGCAAGGCCCTGGGCGACAGCCCTTCCCTCGCCCAGAGCGGGACCGATTGCCCCAATACCGATGGTCAACCCGGCTGTGATCACAGAAGCCATACCAATGAGACTGACGCTATCCATTACGACACTTCTCCTTTCTCCTTCCCATTTCCTTTTTCCTCTTTTTCCGCTCTCTCCTGCTGCGCTCTGGTTGCCGACGCGATATAGACCATGGCCAGAACGGCAAAGATGTACGCTTGAATGACCCCGGTAAGCAATCCCAGGGCATGCATAACAATGGGGAAAAACAGCGGTGCCAGGGCCAAGAGGATGGCGGCAACCTTCATCCCGCTCATGATATTTCCAAAAAGCCTTACCGCCAGGGCCAGAGTCCGCGAAAGCTCTCCCATCACGTTGAAGGGAAGCATAAAAACCGTCGGTTTTATGTATTGTTTCAGGTAGCCCAGAACTCCCCGGCTCACGATACCGTAAACCGGCACGGCCACAAAAACGCAGATGGCCAGGCCCGCTGTGGTGGAAAGTGAGGCTGTGGGCGCTACGAAACCGGGAAAAATCGTCAATAGATTGGAGACGAAAATAAACAGAAACAGCGTGCCCACAAAATAGAGGTGAGAACCTGCTTCCTTCTGGCTGATCTGTCTGATTTCCTGCTGCATGTAGCTCACGATCACCTCCAGCAGATTCTGCCATCGCGATATCTCGGTCCCCGAGGAAAGGCGACGGGTGACCAACCAGGAGCCCAGCACCATCAACACCATCACGCCCCACGTAAAAACAATCGTCGCATTGAGATAAACGGGCCCCCATTGCCAGAAAATGACCTGGTCCGGGCTGATTTGCTTCAACGTCATGATGTCCATTTTCTCTCCATTCCCCCCTCACTGATTACTGATCGCTCGGATGAAACTTCATGGGGCCGTACTAAGGCAAAAACTCCCCCCTTTTGTAAAGGGGGCGGGGGGGATTTCTTGTAAGCCCTTGAAAATCCCCCTAAATCCCCCTTTTCGAAAGGGGGACTTTCACCATCCAACTGGAATGTGGTTCATGAAGTTTCCGTCCTTGGATTAGACTGGCCCCTCCGGCTGGAGGCCCCGCTGGCCACTGATCACTAATCACTGATCACTGATTACTGTTCACTGCTCACTGCTCGCCTCCCTAGCCGGTTTCAGCCGGCGCACCAACACGACTCGAATGATCACAAAACCCAAAAGGCTCACCAAAAGCCTTTGCCAATGGCCGTCCATGACGAAATAGAAAGCAAAAACAGTTGTCGCGGTGCGGATGAAATAGCTTGAGATCATCCAAAGACCCGGTCTTCTCGTTTGGGGGAGCCTCTGGACGGTCCACCAAAGCCCTGTGAAGTAGAACAGCCCGATCGCTGCACCAAATGCAAAAGCGAAGACCAACCCCACTGTATCCGTTGCCATCACATTTCCCCCTTTTGAGGCCAACGATTCAACAGAAAATGAACGGTAAGAGGCGAGAGAAGACACGTCACGGCGGAAACCAGCACCATGGCCCCGAACACCTTCGCCGGGACAGCCCAATCACCGAGGCTCAGCCCCCTTTGCATAATCACCATGGCGATCTCCGCTCTCGGTATCATGCTCACGCCGATCAAGATGCCGCTGGTGAGCCCGGCCATTCGCCACATAGGGATGCCGTCGGCAACGATTTTCGACACGACGGCTGCGACCATGAGTACAACCCCGATACCGAGAGCTCCCCCCATGCTGCCCGGATCCATATCAAGTCCGATGCCTATGAAAAAAAAGGGGCTGAATAGTTCGTAAATGGGTAGAAAGGAGGTCTCCATCTTGACCGCCTTCGGATCCCGGCTGAACACCAGTCCTGCAAAAAAAGCCCCGATCGCCAAGGAGAAGCCAAGCAGGGCGGCCAACGCGGCGATCATAAAGCCGATGGCCACCACCACGAGCATGGGATCCGGCGGGGCCTCCATACTCCTGAAGTAGGCGGTAACAGGCTTTTCTGCGAAATGAGAAAAAAGAAAGCAAAATCCCCCGAAAAAAATCAATTTCAAGAGGAAGATCCCGATGGTTTTCGGAACAGCGGGATACAGATCCGCGCCACCATTTCCCTGAAGCGCCTGCAATACGGAAAAGAGCATGGCCATGAACACCACGGCGGAAATGTCATCCATCTCGGCCACGTCAATGAGGAGCTCTCCGTTTTTTGACTGAAGCGCCCTTTCCTCTTCCCACACTGCCACCGATATGCCGACACTGGTGGCCGTAAAGGCGGTAGCGACGATCAGGCTTGTGATCCACGGAAGATTCAGCACATAGAAAGCGGTCAAAAAACCGATAAGGCCGCTGATGAAAACGTCACCGACCCAGACGGTGCTCGCCCGGCGGAGCTGCCCCAAAAGGCCGCGCAAGTTACTCTCCAGCCCCACACGGAACAACAAAGTCACCAGTCCCAGGTTTGCAAGAAATCCGAGAATTTCACCGCAACCAGGGCTCATAAAGTGCCAATGCGCATCGGCCAACCGAATTAGGAAGCCAAGAAATAGATAGCCGACGAGGGCCGGCACGCCCGTGCGGTCGAGACCCGATTTGATGAGCATGGTCAGGACAATGATCCCGCCTGTGATCAAAATGACAAAAGGATAATTGAGCTCGTATTCAACCACGGCCGCTCTCCCGCTTCACCCAGTACCAGGCATTGAGACAACCAAGGACAACCCCGATGAAGAGGCACATGAGCGTCCAGGAATAGGGACCCGGCCATGTCCTGTCGATCCATACCCCGACGGCTACGCCCATCACCGTGGGGATCGCAACGGCCCATCCTACCAGCCCAAACATGCCGAGCCCGAACCAGACACCGCGGTCTCCCTCACGCCTTGCCTTGATTTTCCGCCTTTCCTTGCCTTCGATTTCTTCCGGAAAGTCCTTCTTTGGCCTTTTCGGTCCCGGAGCATCCTCAGTCTCAGCCACGTTTCTGCACCTCCAGAAATCGCCTTACAAATCCGGCTTCGATTTTGGCCATGGCCGTCCGTGCCGTTTTCTCCTTATCATCCAGCACCATGAACCTCTCCTCTACGATTTGCCGCAACTCCCCCAGTGCCCCTCCCCGCACGGCGCTCCTTGTTGATACGAGGACATCCTGTCCGCACTTGACAAGGAGCCCCTCAGCCACGGCCACGAACACTTCCTCGCCCTCGCTGTTTTCGAAAGACAGAAGACCAGGAATCAGCGCCGCAACAAAGTCAATGTGCCGGGGCAGCAGGCAGAAGGAGCCATTTTGCGCTTCAGCCGTCACCTTGCCGACCTCTTCATCAACGAGCACTTCGGTAGGAAGCAAAATCTTGAGGTTCATAGCTATCCCTGAAGTCAACCTGGAGTGAGTCTCCCGACGCCCCTCCATCTCCTAATCACCGGCCTTCCTCGCCTCATCGATACCGCCGATCATGTAAAGGGATCTTTCCGGGTAATCGGAGAATTCATCGTTCAAAATGCGTTCACAGCCATCAAGCGCATCCTCGAGGCCCACCATCTTTCCTTCCTTTCCGGTGAACTGCTCGGTCACGAAAAAAGGTTGTGTGAGGAATCGTTCCAGCCGCCTGGCGCGATTCACGGTTCGACGATCCTCCTGGGATAGTTCCTCCATCCCCAGCATGGCGATGATGTCTTTCAGGTCTTCATATTCCGCCAGGGTTCTTCTCAATTCCTGTCCGATGCGGTAGTGACGCCCCCCGACCACGTGGGGCACCAGCATTTTGGAGCCCGATTGAAGGGAGTCGATGGCCGGGTATAGACCCTCGCTCGCCTTTTTTCGAGAAAGAACGATGGAAGCCGAAAGATGCCCGAAAGTGTGCACCGCTGAAGGATCCGTAAAATCGTCGGCCGGGACGTAAACCGCTTGAACCGATGTGATGGCGCCTGTGGCGGTATTACAAATTCTCTCCTCCAACTGGGCAAGCTCCGTACCCAGCGTGGGCTGGTAGCCCAGGCGGGACGGCAGAAGTCCCAGCAGCCCCGAGACCTCCATTCCCGCCTGGATAAATCGGAAGATGTTGTCGATAAGAAGCAGGACATCTTGCTTTTTCACATCCCGGAAATACTCCGCCATGGTCAGAGCCGCATGCCCCACCCTGAACCTTGCTCCCGGCGGCTCGTTCATCTGCCCGAAAACCATCACTGTGTGATCAAGAACGCCGGCCTCCTTCATCTCCCGATAGAGTTCCTCACCCTCCCGCACCCGCTCTCCGATCCCACAAAAGAGGCTCACACCTTCGTGCCCCGCGACCATGTTGTTGATCATCTCCATGATGAGCACGGTTTTCCCCACTCCGGCGCCGCCGAATAGTCCGGCTTTGCCGCCGAGCTCCAGGGGGGAAAGGATGTCGATCGCCTTGATGCCCGTAACGAAAATCTCCGATTTCGTGGATTGCTGTTCCAGGGGAACGGGCTCCTGGTGAATGGACCGCCACTCTCCACCGGTGAGGGGTTCCTTTCGGTCAATAGGCTCACCAAAAACATTAAAGACCCTGGAGAGAAGCCGTTCGCCCACCGGTACCTTGAGCGGGTTCCCCGTATCCACCACCGTAGAGCCCTCGGCGAGACCCCGGGTGGAACTCAGCGCGATTCCCCGGATGGTCTTGGAATCCAGGTGAGACAATACCTCGATGACCACATCCTCCTTTTCACCGCCGCGCAACACATGGTAAAGCCCAGGCAATCGCTGCGGAAAGTGGATGTCCACGACACTGCTACGCACCGAGATGACGGTTCCGTAATTGGGTTTCCTCTGATCATTTCTCTGCGCCATTTGCTATCTCACGGACTGTTCGCTGATTACTGATCACTGATTTTTGATTACTGATTACTATCTTTTTCCGTCTCTGCCACGTATTTCTTCACTTTGATGACGCTGTCCGGGTTGAGAGAAATGGAATCAATGCCTTCCTGCACCAAAAAGGCCGCAAAATCAGGATAATCGCTCGGTGCCTGGCCGCAGATGCCCACCTTGGAGCCGGCTTTGTGCGCTTTTTTGATCAACCTGCTTATCTCCTGCTTCACGGCTTCGTGCCTCTCCTCGAAAAGGTCGGCGAGGTCGGAGGAATCCCGATCCACCCCCAGTAGAAGCTGGGTCAGATCGTTGGACCCTATGGAGAATCCGTCGAAACGCTTCGCAAATTCCCGGGCGAGGGTGATGTTGGAGGGAATTTCACCCATCACGAACAGTTGAAGGCCGTTTTCACCCCTCTTGAGCCCGTTGTCCGCCAGCACCTCGATGACCTTATCCGCCTCCTCGGGAGTCCTGCAAAAGGGGATCATGATGATGATGTTTTTCAGTCCCATCTGATCCCTTGCTTTCTTGATGGCGCGGCATTCCAAGGCGAACCCGTCCCTGTATCGATCGCTGTAGTACCGGGAGGCCCCTCGAAAACCCAGCATGGGGTTGTTTTCCCTGGGTTCAAACTCTGCGCCCCCTATCAAGTCGGCGTACTCGTTCGTTTTGAAATCACTCATGCGGACAATTACCGGATCCGGATACTGGGAAGCGGCAATGCGGCCGATGCCCAGGGCCAAATGATCCACGAAGTACGCGGTCTTGTCTTCATAGCCGCGAGTCAGCTGCCTTATCTGCTTTTGCGCCTTTTTGTCCTTCACATCGTCAAAACGCACCAGAGCCATGGGGTGGATTTTGATGATGTTATTGATGATGAACTCCATCCTGGCAAGGCCGATGCCGCGACACGGAAGACGCCACCACCGGAAGGCGGCAGCGGGGCTCGCGATGTTCATCATAATTTGGGTCCGGGTTTCGGGAATGTCCTGGAGGCTCACCTCTTCTTCCTTGAAATGGAGAATGCCGTCGTATACGTAACCTTGATCTCCTTCGGCACAGGAGATGGTAATTTCCTGATCGGGTTTAAGCACTTCCGTTGCCTCTCTTGTGCCTACAATGGCTGGAATGCCCAGTTCGCGGCTCACAATGGCGGCGTGGCAGGTGCGGCCCCCGTGGTCCGTCACAATGCCCGCAGCCTTTTTCATGATCGGCACCCAGTCCGGATCGGTCATCTCCGTTACTAGGATGGCATCCTCTTCAAACTCGTCGATTTGATCCGCGCTCCTGATGAGGCAGACCTTTCCCGCTGCAATGGCATCACCGATACTGAGACCGGACAAGAGCCGTTCACTTCTCTCTTCCAGGGAGTAAGCTTTCAGAGTTCCCGCTTCCTTCTGGGATTGAACGGTCTCCGGACGGGCCTGGACGATGAACAGCTCCCCTGTTTCACCGTCCTTTGCCCATTCGATGTCCATGGGTTTTTCATAGTGTTTCTCGATGGTGACCGCCCACCGGGCCAGTGTGAGAATCTCTTCATCCTCCAGAACAAAACTGCGTCGTTGGTCCTTGGGTGTATCCGTGTTTTTCGTTGGATGACTGCCCCCCCTTGCATACACCATCTTTTTCTCTTTTTCACCCAGAGTCTTGCCGATAATCGGGGTAAAACGATCCTCTCCGAGAAGCGGCTTAAAGACCAGGTATTCATCAGGGTTCACCGCCCCCTGGACGACGTTTTCGCCCAGGCCCCATGCCGCATTGATCACCACCACGTCGGGAAATCCCGTTTCCGTGTCGATGGAAAACATGACCCCCGATCCTGCCCTGTCCGATCGCACCATTTTTTGGACGCCGATCGAAAGGGCCACCTTCATGTGATCGAAATTTTTTTCTGTGCGGTAGGCGATGGCCCGGTCCGTGAACAGGGACGCGTAGCAGCGCCGGCAGGCATCCAGCAAATCCTCTTCCCCCCTGACGTTGAGGAAGGTTTCTTGCTGGCCCGCAAAGCTGGCTTCGGGGAGATCTTCGGCGGTAGCACTGCTTCTCACCGCCACATCCGCACCGTTCCCATTGGAGCGCTCATCTTGATATTTCGCGCTCAGTTCTTTGTAGGCAGTCCTGATTTTATCGGCGATTTTTTCAGGGAACACCGCCCCCCTGAACATCCTGCGAATGGATTGGCCCACCTGGTCCAATGATTTCTCTTCTTTCTTCCAGCCCTCAATAGCCTCTTCGATTTTTTCGGAAAGATCGTTCGCTTCGACGAATTCCCAGTACGCATCCGCGGTGGTGGCAAATCCATCCGGCACACGAATCCCGGCCTCCTTGAGATTGCGAATCATTTCACCGAGGGAGGCATTCTTGCCGCCCACCTTGGGCACGTCGGCGGATCCGAGGTTCTCGAACCAGGCAACGAATTGATTGTCTTTTGTCATATCGTCTCCTTTTTCACTCCGGCAACACATGCCATTTTCTCATATATCCATACTCTTTTCCGGGATTCCATGAAATGGGGTCAATCTTGTATTTCCGGAGCGGTAGATACGGTATGGGGAGAAATCCATGGGGAGGGAGAGGAGGTCCTTTGGATCACGGGGTGATTGCATGTCCATCGGCGGGACGGGTGATGGGGTTTTGCGACGCCCGCCTGGTGAACCCGGGCCGGCGGGGGGCGGGCGTCTGAACGGCATGAGGTTCTAATCCCGCGTAAAACCGGAAACTTCGATAATCGTGTTCGAAGCGACGCCCTTGGGCCAGCCCCAAGCCAGATTGGCCGTGTAAAGCTTGCCGTCTCTAAGAACCAGGCTGGTCGGCCCTTCAAGAGGTGCGCCCCGGGCAATGACTTTTCTAGGCGTCAAGCCCATTGCGCCCGCTTTGGGTGAAACGACGATGATCTGATTCACCCCCGGCTCGGCCGCGTAAATATATCCGTCATCGTCGATTTCGATCCCGTCAAAATAGGTATGACCCCGGGAGTGAATCACCGGTTTTTCCGCGGAACCATCCGGTTTGATGGCGATGCGCAGGATAAGGCCTTCTGCGGTGGTTGTTGCGGCATAGATATTTTTTTGCTCCTTGTCCAAAACACAGACGTTCACGCCGCATGGCAGCACCGGATCCGTCCAGTTGAGAAGGGGATCGTCGCACCACATTTCGTATGAACCGTCGGGCTTAATCTTCCAGATGCCGCTATAGGTCAGGTCGGTCACGTAGATATTGCCCGCATGGTCAATCTCCACATCATCCGGGAAACACCCCGGCCAACCATCGCCCCGGGTAATCACTGCGCTGACCTTTCCGGTCGAAGGATCGATTTTGTAGACGCCGCTTTTCTTGATCGTGACGAGGTTGCAATCCGGATGACGCGGGTCCATGAGATTTTCACCGTGGGTATGTTCCTTGTAAGCCGCATAGATCATGCCCTGATCGTCGGCCTCGATCCCGATCAACATGCCCTTTCCGGTTTCCTCCTTGGACGGAATCCAGGCCACGTGGTCATAGGTTCCGTCATCCTTGAGTTTAACCAGTTCATTGGTATACGCCACGCCGGCGTACAAATTGTTGTTGTGGTCGATGCAGACGCCCTCCGGCACCCCAGGGAGTTTCGTGTAAACCTTCATGACCCCCTCGCCAAGGGCTGAGCCGGCAAAGAAAACGATGAAAGGGATTGCCGCCATCATTAACCAAACCAATTTTCTTCCGGAATAAAGTTTCATGGTTTCCTCCTTTCTTTCGGGTTAGATGGATTCCACCTGGCAAAAAGGACAGGCGATTAATTAAGGACGCTTCTCTCCCGCCGGCCGGTTCAACGACTCGGTGGCCTCTTTCCATCAAGGCAAAAAATTAGCCCCCCTCCGGATACTCTTTAAACACTCATCAAGAGCCATGTTGGGAAAAGAACCTTACGGACTTCCCGGCATGTCTCCTATCCGAGAGACCGAGAAATCGTTCCTTCCCGTGTCCTCCCGCAGAGCAAATTTGATTTCAAAGGACTCCGATATCGCATGGGTGAAGAGCACTGCTGTGTACCACAGAAATAGAGATGGTGCCACTTGGCAAAAATATTCATAAGGGAGTTGAAATGGTTGTCTTTTGGCGGTGACTTGATATGTTCCGAATTGAATAGCGACTCGATCAAATCATTGACCTCATGCCCACCTGCGCTCTCACCCTTTCAGGCACATTTTGCTTGAAACCCCCGGTGGGACGACCTCTCCAAGCGTTTTTGATCATGGCGTACAACTCTAGTGTCAAATTGCAAAAATGATGCAGCGAATTTGGAACCCTTCCCGGTCATTCCGACCCCGCATCAAGTGCGGGGCCGGAATCCATTATTTTCAACAGATCCTGGATCCCGCCCCGGTTTTCACAGGGGTGACGCACCGGGATGACGGTGTTTGGAAATATCGATGATTTTTGTAATTAGGCACTAGCCTGTATATTAGTCAACGGTTATCACCACTCCTCTCCAAAATCAATTTTTTTTATTAACTCGAAAAGAGGACTCATTGAGACAACGTTTTTCTTGAGTGCCTTGCGCGAATCAAAGGAACGCACAGTTTGAAAATGGAATCGAGAGGAATTTAAAGAGGGCTGGACCATCCTCAGGGATCAAATAAAACTTGATTTTTCACTTTCAGATGTCATGGTAGAAAGTCAAGCGAGTATCGAAAGTAAGAACCTGGAATGTGTTCTTTTCTGGAGAGCCAGCGAGGTCGGATTCGCTTCCCATGACTGAATTGAAAATTGCCGATCCCTTCCTGAGACGAATCGTGTACGCGCTTGGTGTAATGGCCGTGATCGTTTTCGGTTTTTACACCTTCGGTCTCCTGAAGGGATTCCTCGTTTTCAGCCTCAATGTCCTTTCTCCTTTCCTCATAGGCCTGATCGTGGCTTATATTCTCGCCCCTGTCGTCATACGCTTGCAGCATCAGCTCAGGCTGGGTCGGGTACTGGGGACCCTCATGATCTACATGATTATTTTTCTCCTCATTGGTCTTGTTCTCCTGATCCTGATCCCCACAATCATCTCTCAACTGATCAGGCTTTCCGATGCCTTGAGGGAGGGGGTGCCCGCTTTGCTGAACTGGCTCTCGGAAAACAAGTACCTGCAAATGGATTCAAACCTTATAAAATCCATCCAGGAAGCTCTGGCCAAGATCAAAATCGACTACGAACAGATCGCCTCATCCATTTTGCCTGCCTTGAGGAGGATAGCCTTCGGAGGTTTCTCTGCCGCGTGGGGTGTGGTCAGGGAAATGTTCAGCAGCGTCTTCACCGTGATCGCCTTTGTAACCTTCTTGGTTTTTATCGGCATTATCAATTTTTACCTGATTCTTGACTGGGAACGAATCGGTCCTTTTATTCGCAAAATGGTGCCGCCGAGACACAGAGAGCGCGTCCTTCACATCTTCGAAAAAATGGACTTCGCCGTAGGGGGATTCCTAAGAGGCCAAATCACCGTTGCCGCCATCGTGGGAATAAGCTTTGCCGCCGGATTGTTCGGTTTGGGGTTTCTGGGTTTTCCCGCGTTGCGCAATTTCGCGATCCTCATCGGAACCCTGGCCGGCGTCAGCGGAATCATCCCTTATCTCGGCGCCGTTATCGGAGTAACGCCGGCAATTCTCATCGTGCTTCTCTCCGGTGGGACCGCCTGGACGACAAAAATCGTTGCCCTGATTGCGGTACTTGCTCTTTTCTCCCTTATTCAGGCCATTGAAGGCTTCGTGCTTCAGCCCAAAATCGTAGGCAAGGGAGCAGGCTTGCACCCTCTGATCGTGCTTCTTGCTCTTGTTGTAGGGTCACAGTTCGGCATCGGGGGGATGGTCATCGCCGTACCCCTTGCCGCCGTCATCCGCGTTCTGGTCCGTGAATTTTACTGGCTGCCCGTGGTGGAGAAAGAGGAGGCAAAATAGCCGGCATCCCTCCGGAAATGACTATTCGGAAAGACCGCTAAGAGCACCGGTTCCAATTCGGGAAAAACGCCACTTCCCGATTAAGGGCCTTTATCCCATAATACAGGATCAACCCCATTTTGGTTTTGAGCGGAAGGCTCTAATCTATGGAGATGAATGTCCCGCCCCACGTGGGGCAAAGTCCGGCGTAATCGGATTGAAGAATGCGATAAAATTTCCGTCTCTTAAGGTGAAAGTATAAGCTCAATAAATAGGGGGAGCACACCTGGATTCCGCCCCGGTTTTCACCGGGGTGACTCGCCGGAATGACAGGATAAGCTAAGCTCGCGTCATTCCGGCGAATCCCGGATCGGGGTCCAGGACAGGCGCCGGAATCCACACCTCTTAACAGCATCCATGTTCAGCCCTAAATATTGAGAAGATACAGGTGAAACAGGATGAATCGGAAAGATGTGGAGCATCGAGTCAACATCCTCGAAGAAGAGGTGGCCAGGCTTAAGAAAGTCGAGCTGGAGCTGCGGCAGATCGAGCGAACCTACGGCGAAGTCATAGAAAACTCCCAGACGGGCATTTATATCGACCAGGATGGGCGAATCCGATTTGCCAACAGCCGATTCGCCGAGATATACGGGTACCAAAAAGAAGAAGTGATCGGCCTCAAGAGCCAGGTTTTGGTTCATCCCGAGGACAGAGACCTGACCGACCAAATGCGGCAAAAAAGGCTTCAAGGGGAAGATGTCCCGTCCGAATACGAAGCCAAAGGGTTGACCAAAGAGGGGGATACCATCTGGATCAGACGCCGAAACAGCAGGATCGACTATGAGGGAAAGCCCGCTATCCTCGGGAACGTTGTAGACATCACGAGGCAAAAAGAAGCCGAGGAGGAACTCAAGGATTTCGTCCAGGCGGTCTCCCATGACCTCAAAAACCCTCTTGTTTCCATCCACGGTCTTTCATCGAGACTCCTGAGGAATTACAAAAAACAACTGGGAGAAAAAGGGCGAGAATACGTTGAGCATATCCAGGCCGGTACCCGGCAAATGGAGGCACTGATCTCCGACCTTCGAACCCTCTCTCAAATCGGTCAGGTGATCATCGAATACGAGGATGTGAACACTTTTGAATTAATGGGGGAGGTGGCCTCTTCCCTTCAGGCCCAGCTAAAAGAAAGGGGGGTAAAGCTTACCATGAAAGAAGAGCTCCCCGTCATTCGCTGTGACAGAGGAAAAATCTTCCAGGTTTTCCAAAACCTCGTCGGCAACGCCGTCAAGTATATGGGGAAGCCTGAAAATCCTCAAATCGAAGTCGGATATGAAGACAAAGGCCGATCTCACCTGTTCTATGTCAGGGACAACGGAATAGGAATCGCGCCGGAGAATCACCGGAAGATCTTCGAGAGATTCCATCGCTTGAAAGAAATGAAAGGGGAAGAAGGCACCGGCCTGGGCTTAGCCATTGTAAAGAGGGTCGTGAGAAATCATGGTGGAAAAGTCTGGGTGGAATCCGAAAAACACGAAGGATCGACCTTTTATTTCACATTACCCAAAGAGGAAAAGAGCCGGTCGTGAAGGCAGGCCCATAAAATCACGGAGAAAGGTGGCGTACGCGGCGCTTTTGCACTCCTTGCGGTGTGCCAGCCTGGGCTCGATCCCCAATTTCTTGAGAAGATCTCGGAGAAACGGGGTTTCCATGCTCAGGCCCGTGAGCCCGATGCTGCCGGAAGGCTGGAGGTAGATTCTGTCAAAGGCGGCGGCCAGACACTAGGCGTTGTTTCCCGGGCCGAACGCTCCGAAGGTTTTGGCTGTAAGGGGTTAGTCTCAGGATGGTGAACTGGTCGAACCATCTTGTTCTCGGATTTCGAATCTCGAATTTCTAAAGCTCGTGCCCGCAGACCCGGTGAGCAATCTTTCCGTTTTAATAGAATTTCAACCGATTACTCGCCGAGGCCGGCGCGATCCCCCATTTCAGGCCTTCCTTCCTCTAAGAAATTAAACTAGGAAAAAATCAGGGTTCTCCCGATAGACAAAACGCCTTTGGATTTTTATGAATATTTTTAAAGGATAAAAGGCTGGATCGCGTGGGCTGGGAAGAGAAAATCCTTGACGAATACACCTTGGGGCTCATTGTCTGCTTGCTTTTCGAAGTGACAAAGCACAATATCGGTCTTTACGGGGATGAATCAGACGGGGGACCTTATAAAGCTTGATGTTGTCGCGGTATTTCGGAATAAACCCTTGGTAGCTTAAGGAGCGGTCATCGTGAATCCTTTGAACAGAGCGATCACCATCCTTATGGTCGATGACGACCCCGACGATTATTACCTGGTCAAAGACGCACTCGCGGAGAACGGCATGATCCACGATTTTCGTCTCGTCTCCGATGGGGTGGAGTTAATGGATTATCTTTTTCATCGTGGCAAGTACACGGATTCCGAAAGTTTTCCTTTTCCCTGGCTCATTTTGCTCGACCTCAACATGCCCAGGAAAAGCGGCCGGGAGGCCCTCAGAGAGATAAAGACCTATTCGGCTCTTCGGCACATTCCCATTGTTGTGTTCACTACCTCAAGAGAGGCCGAGGACATCGCGGCGTGTTACCAAATGGGAGCCAGCTCTTTCATAACCAAACCCAACACATACGACTCTTTTGTGCAAACGATGAAAACGCTCGGAAAGTACTGGCTGAACGTAGCGGTCCTCCCGACCCAAACGCCGAGTGATCAGTAATGGATGAATGGTTGGACCTGCACGCCGCAATGAGCCAAGGCGAAAGACATTTTCCAATCCCTGGAGTCCTGAGCAGGAAAGCACAGACAGTGAAGCCTTGAATTCTGCCGATGCCGGATCCCCTAGGCTTGTCATCTTTCACAAAATAAGCTAAAATACTGGTTTTATAGGCATGATCCATTCGGTGGAAAGATGACGGGGACTGACAGGAAAAAGACAAAAGAACAGCTTATCAAGGAATTAACGGAACTTCGCCGGCGGCTTACGGAACTGGAGACGTCATACGCCGGCCGCACGGGCATCGCTGAGAGCCCGGGGAACGGGGATGCACCGTTTCGCCTCATCACAGAAACCATCGATGATGTATTCTGGATCAGCACACCGGGATTTAGGAAGATGCTCTACGTCAGTCCTGCATTCCAAAAAATCTGGGGCCGTAGTCGCGAACTCGTTTACGAGTCCCCGGCGGCTTTCACCGATGTGATTCACCCCGAAGATCGGGACCGCGTCCTCGAGGGCGTTAAGCACCGTTCTCAGGGAAGCTGGGATTTTGAACACCGCATCTTGAAGCCCGATGGAAGCATCCGGTGGATCCGCAATCGGGGATTTCCTGTTAAGGACGAAAAGGGAAACCTTTATCTGATGACAGGTATGGCCACGGATATCACTGCGCGAAAGTCCATGGAAGTACTTCTACGGGAGAAAAATGAGTTCTTCGAGATCATATTTTCAAATATTCATTTTCTGGTTGCTTACATGGACAGGCATTTCAATTTCATCCAGGTAAACCAGGCTTACGCCAAAGCTTCCGGACGCAATCCTGAATTCTTCCCTGGAAAAAACCACTTTGACCTCTACCCTCATGAGGAAAACGAAGCAATTTTTCGGAAAGTGGTGGAAACGGGCGAAGCCTATCACGCTTTTGAGAAGCCCTTCGAATATCCGGATCGGCCTGAAAGAGGCGTGACCTATTGGGATTGGTCCCTTCAGCCCATAATGAACGGTGAAGTCAAAGGGCTGGTTTTGAGCCTGGTCGACGTGACCGATCGGAAAAAGGCTCAGGAAGCCTTATCCGTATACGCGCAGAAGCTGGAGGAAAGCAACAAGGAACTCCAGGAGTTCGCCTCCGTGGCATCCCATGACCTGCAGGAACCCCTTCGCAAGGTCCAAGCCTTCGGAGACCGGTTGATGACCGGGTACGGAGACGCACTCGGTCCCACCGGCCTGGATTATCTCGAGCGGATGGTAAACGCTTCGAAAAGAATGCAGGCTCTTATGACCGCCCTTTTGGAGTACTCCCGGGTGACGACCAAGGCGAAGCCCTTCGAGCTCGTCAGCTTGACAGAAATTGTTCGAGAGGCGGTCTCCAATCTCGAGGTCCTTCTAGAGAAAACCCAAGGGGAAGTCACCATCGCTGCACTTCCAAGTATCGAGGCGGATCGCCATCAGATGCTCCAAATATTTCAAAACCTCATCGGAAACGCACTGAAGTTTCACCGTAAAGACTCTTCTCCCTCGGTCGAGGTATACGCCGAGCAGCATGACAGCGTGTGCCAAATCACCATTGAGGACAATGGAATCGGTTTTGATGAAAAAAACCTCGATCGAATCTTCGTGCCCTTTCAGCGTCTTCACGGGCGTTTTGAGTACGAGGGGACGGGAATGGGCCTGGCAATCTGCCGGAAGATCGCCGAACGGCATGGGGGGAGCATTACGGCCAAGAGCAAGCCGGATCAGGGATCGAAATTTATCGTGACCTTGCCGATGGAGCAGCCAAAAAAATGAAGCTTCCCGCAGAAAGCTGCGGGGGGATTTTGAGCGGAATTACGCCGAAGCCTCCCCCCTTTCGCTCTCAAGAGCTGCGGCGCGCTCGTCTCTCTGCAGCAAGTTACAGCGTATCACGGCGAAGGCGAGTGAGAGATCTCAGGTCTCGAATCGACTCTGCCGTCATTTCAATTCTTCCATCCTCCTCAGCCGATACGGTCGTCCCCTCTGTGCCAGGCCAGCGACGAAAATACAGGATTCACCCCATATACCGAAGCGAGAACCTGGATTAGCCTGATTGTACCTAGCATTCTTTAGAAAAGCCCACAACAGCCGAGATCCGTGGGAACCTCGTATGAAACTTCATTTTTTTACAGGTTTTGTTACAGCATTTTTACCTTCCCCGGTCGAGTCATTCCGCACCCCGATCCGGAATCCAGTCTTGTATCCTGGATCCCCCCGGCTAACCCCATGCCGGGACAGGCTCCTCAAGTCCGGGATGACCCCAGAGTGAAGTTTCTGTCCTTGATTAGACTGGCCGCTCCGGCCAGAGGCGGCCCTCGTGTCTGACGACCATACCGGGACAGAAGAACCCGGGTTTTCGCCACGGAATATCTCCCGCAGGATTGCCGGCGTTTTATATTTCGCTGTGGCGAGAGGGAGATTTCCTCAATTTGTGAACCACGGAATTCCTTAAGGAGTCTGGAAATGGATCTCATCACCCGAAACCACTTCGAACAACTTCTGAAAAAGCAGGAATTTCCTGCCGTTTCCATCTACATGCCGACTGTTCGGGCCGGACCCGAGGTGCGGCAGAATCCCATTCGTTTCAAAAACCTTGTAAAAAGGGCGGAGGAAATGATCGGGGATCTGGGGGCTTCACGAAACGGTTTCCTGCAACCCGTTCGAGAGATGGTGAAAGAACGCTTATTCTGGTCCAATCAAAGCGCGGGTTTGGCCTTGTTCCTTTCACGGGGCGTCTTTCTGGCTTTTCGCTTGCCCGTTCGATTTGATGAATTGGTTGTGGTCGCGGACCGCTTTCACACGAAGCCGCTCCTTCCGTTTCTGGGAAAACAGGAGAGGTTCTATATTTTGACCTTGAGCCTGAATGGCGTCAGTTTGCTTCAATGCACCGGCCAAGACCTTAAAGATCTGACCCCTGAAGGGGTTCCCCGCGGGATTGCCGAGGCGCTCAAGTATGATGATCCTCAGCGACAGCTTCAGTTCCATACAGGCGCTAACAGCCCGGGCGACAGAAGACCGGCCATGTTCCATGGCCACGGGGCCGGAATCGATGAGACAAAGGACAACATAAGCCGGTACTTCTATCAGGTGGACAGGAGTCTGCGCCCGGCACTCCATGACGAGAACGTCCCTCTTGTTCTTGTGGGGAACGATCACCTGCTTGCCCTTTATCGAGAGGCGAATAGCTACCCTCATCTTCTCGGAAAAGGCGTCAACGTGAATCCTGATGCTCTGACCGACGAGGAGTTGCCCGGGCGTGCCTGGAGTGTTGTGGAGCCCTTTTTTCTAAAAACCCAACAGGAGAAAGCCGATCAATACAGGGACCTGATGGACACGGGACTTACCTCCAAGGACCTCAGGGAAATTCTTCCTGAAGCTGCCCACGGACGAATAGAATCCTTGTTCGTATCTACAGAGGTGCACCGATGGGGACTTTACGATGAACAAACAGGGCAGATGGTTCTTCACGAGCGCCAGGAACCGGGCGATCACGACCTCATGGACCTGGCCGCCCTCCATACGCTCATCAAAGGGGGCAATGTTTATGTGGTCCCACAAAATCAAGTCCCGGACCAGAGTCCCATATGTGCCATCTTCCGCTATTAACTCCCTGCCTTTCCGCCTCCCGGGCCGGGATCAAACGCGCCGGGGGGAAGGGGGAGAAGGGGGACGCCCCTGACTTATGGACTTTCAAGCAATCCGTGGATAACAGCATGGTCTAAATCCCGCCGTCCGCGCATCGCCGATTTGCTTACCGCCGAGGGGCTTATCCTAAGTTCCTTGGCTAGGAAAGCACAGCTCAACCCGAGCTCCCGCACCGCAATGCAGCAAAGCGCAGCACGGGCCTTCACGACTTTACGCGACCTGCTCCCCTTCTTCAAATCCTCCGCCGCCACTCTCTCTATGAACCATTTCAGATCTGCGCCCCTTCGCCTAAGCCGCGACCGCCTCTCCAATTGCTCGCCGGCTTCTCTTAACACCCGCTCCACGAACTAAGAAATTCCATTATGTCAATAATTCACGGGCGTCCCCTTTAACCCGAATCGACATAAGGGTCTCCTTCCGATGTCTCATTTGGAGTAAGTCCGGCGAGGAGGGCATATGGCAAGGGCCCCTCCTTACAAAGTCTGCTCGACTTGGGGTCAAGCAGATCCCGCTCTTCAGGGCATCCTTTGCGCTGTACCGATAGGGCAGGCAAAAAATAGGGCCGGGCAGACGACGGAAAGGTTGAAACCAAAGGTGAGTATACACCGGGAAGGGCCTCCGTGTAAAGGTGATTACCCGTGAAATATGGCACATTTTCAATAAGTTACCTGTCGCGCCTATCTTCTGGACCAGATCGTGAGGCTTATGTGGGATCCTTCTTGCTTTTAGCGTTTGGCTGACGGTTTGCGCGGCCAACGGGCGGACGATCTGCGAGCGGGCTTGTGGCCTTTTTCTCTTCCGGCGAGGCCTCGGGTTCCCTGCAGGCCGCCAGGGTCTCTAACCCCGTTTTCATTTCCAATAAGCATTCAGGGCATAATCCATGGGTGAAGTCGGCCTCGGAATGCTCTTTGATGAAATGCTCAATCCGCTGCCAGTAGCCCTTATCATCGCGTATTTTCTTGCACGAGGCACAAATGGGGATCAGGCCGCGAAGGGTTTTGATCTTTCTCAACGCCTCCTCCAATTCCCTCGTACGGATCCTCAACACTTCGTTGGCGCGACGCAGTCTGAGCAGATCGCTAAAACGCGCCCTGGCGATCACGACCGCCTGGCTCAATTCGCGAGCCTTCGGAGGCTTCGCCAGAAAGGCCCCCACCCCCGCGGCGCTGGTCTCTTCCAACATTTCCGGCGTATCATAAGCGGTCAGGATGACAACAGGTGTGGGGCAGCGATCCTGGATGATCTTTGCGGCCTCGATCCCGTCAAGGCCTGGCATCTTGATGTCCATCAGGATCACATCCGGTCGGAGCGCACCGGCCATCTCGACGGCTTGGCGGCCATCCATCGCCCGGCCCACGACGATATAGCCCGCGTCCTCGACCACGCCTTGGATCATTTCACCCACCAGGAAATTGTCTTCAGCGACCAGAACTTTAACCGGGTTTCCCATGGATCCTCCCATCCTTTACGCACTCCCATGTCCAAAGTGAATTCGGATGACCGCGCCGTGATCATTGCGAAGGGTCACATCGCCCCTGAGATCCCTTCGTACCAGGTTTGTCGCAAGATGCAAACCCACCCTGTAACGCTGCTCATGGAGAACGGGGTCGGGATAGCCCGGCCCATTGTCTCGGAACTCGAATAAGGCCTGGTCGCCGTCTTCTTCGACGCGGACCAAGATGGAGGGATCTGGTATTGCTCTCAGGCCGTGCTTTATGGTATTGGTCGCAAGTTCGTTGATCACCAGGGCTAAGGTGTTCGCCTGATCGGGCGTCACACGGATCGAAGAAGGCGAGACATGGACAGAGACCCTGTGATCGGGAGGAAGGATCTGCAGCGTGGAGTGGATCACTTCCGTGGCCAGATCGCTTAATCCAATCGATGACCAACCTGCGGCAGAAAGGAGATTGTGGGCCATCGCGAGCCCCTGAACGCGGCCTGCGAGATCCCGCAGCGTCGAATGAAACCCGGAGGAGCCCTTCCTCCTTTGAAAGTTCTCCTGGGTTCGGATCAATCCGATGATGCTGGCGAGATTGTTTTTCACCCGGTGGTTGACCTCGTGCAATAGGGTGGTTTTGGTCTGGGCATCCTGGCGGGCCTGTTCAAGGAGGCGCGCATTCTTCTCGGAAAGCTCGCGGTAACGCTTTTCGCTCTCCCTCAACGCTTCCTCGATCTGTTTGCGTTCCGTCATATCCCTGGAGATGCCAAGAACCTGGGTCACCTGTCCATGTTCCGTCCCGAGCGGCATCAGCGACGTATTCATCCATGCCTCCCGTCCCGGAAAGATGACCTTGGTTTCACTGTTGAGCAACCCTTGACCCGATTGAATCACCTTACAGATATTGTCCCACTGGCGTTTGGCAGTATGCGGAGGAAAAAGGTCCATGATCGACCTTCCGCGCATTTGATCCGGACCCCATCCAAATTCTCTGGCCCCGGATCTATTCACGTATTGAACCTTCCCTTCCCTATCGATGATGAAGATACAGTCCTGGGCGGATTCGGCCAGTTGTCGATAACGTTGTTCACTTTCGCGCAATGCCATCTCGGCCTGCCTTCGTTCGGTAATATCCACAACACTGATCTGCATCGCAGGCCTGCCGCTGTAATCGGTCAGAACGGCGTCATATTCCACCCAAGCGATACTGCCGTCTTTTCGAAAAGCCCGGAGCATATTGTTCGTCAGGGGTAAATGCTTGCCCGCCAACCTCTCCCCGAATCGACTCCAGACCCTCTCCTGGTCATCGGGGTGAACAATGTTGATCACTTGTTCAGGGGAGAGGGAATAGAGCTCCTCAAGGGTGTATCCGCCCATGTCCGCAAAGGTTTGGTTTGCAAAGACCATGCGCATGTCCTGGATGACGAAGGTCCCCTGCAGCGACTGCTCCACCAGGGTCCTGTATTTCTTCTCATTTTCGCGCAGGGCCTGTTCCATCTGCTTCCGCTCCGTAATGTCGTGGAGATAGAATGCCAGGCCTTCCTGAAAGGGATAAATACGCGCGTCAAGCCACCGTCCCCAATCTCCATAGTACTCTTCCAGATGAATCGGCCTTTGTCCGGCCACGGCCTCTTCACAGGCAGAGCGAAGCGGGCGGCCCACCTGTTCGGGCAACAGGGACCAGAGGCTCTTCCCCGTGATGTCATGGGTTTCAAGATTCAACAATTCCCGTGCCTTCTGGTTTGCGTAAGTGAAACAGCCCTCCACGTCGATAGCCACGAACCCGTCGGTGATGCTCTCCAGAACATGGGTGACCTGCTCACGGGCCTTGCGTTCCGCCTCATATAACCGGGCATTTTCCAGGGCCAGTCCGATCGGGCCGCAGAGGTCCTGGAGGAGATCGAGCTTTTTCTGGTCAGGTTTCTTGTCACTTCGAGCAAAGACGCAGAGCACCCCGATACACTGTCCCTTCAGCACCAATGGAAAGGCCGCATGGAAGCGAATGCCTTCACGGCGTAAGGCCTCCCGGGTTGCAAACTCACTTCCTGAAGCATTGTCCCAAAGAATCAAGGAATCTCCGGTCTTCGCCACCATTCCGCAGAGGCAATCTCCGATTCGAATCTCGCGTGTCCGTAGATCCCGAACGACTTCCTCCGATGTGTTGATTGCGGAGGCCAGCTCCAAGACCCCGCGGTCGCGGTTAACCAGGCAAAGGGTGCCCCCTTCCAACCCGGTGATCTCCATGGCTCCCTGCAGGGTGCGGTCCAGGATGGTCTGCCAGTCGAGCTGGGTCGCCGTAACGCGGATGATCTGACCGATGGTCGCCTCCAGAACGGCATCACGACGTTGTAAAGCGGCCTCAATTTTCCTCGCTTCCGTGATGTCATAAAGGAGGGCGAGCACATGGGTGATGCCCTTCTCCGTCTCGAGCCTGGATGTGGATATCCGCAACAGACGCTTCTGTCCATCACGGCGGGTGATCTCGCTCTCCTCCGCGATGATGTCCTCATCGCAGAGCGATCTCTTCATACGCTCTATTGCCTTTGTCCGAGCATTGGGGTCTTCGTAGACCGTCTCAAACCAGCCGAGCCGGTTGATTTGGTCTAAAGTGTAGCCCGTAATTTCAACCATGCGGTCATTCCAGACCGTAAATCGCAGGTAAGGATAATCTGGGATGGAGTGGCAGACGCAGATGCCTTCAGCCGCACGCTTGATGATGGCTTCCTGGAGGGAGACCGAGTTTTTCAACATGTGGTTTCTCCCAAAATTTGGTGGGGTCAGCGGGGAAGGGTCCGGGGTTTCTTCAAGCATTCCGCACCCTCGTGGATGCGAAACTCTGGCACGCTCCATCAAACATGGCTCGCACGGCTAGGGGTGATCCTGAGGGTTTTGCCGGGGACAGATTCCAAGTCTTTCGTCGCGAAAGTCAGGCTTCCATTACAAGTGTGCGGCAACAGCAAACCCGACAGGTTCTCACGGCAGATGGCGTTTTTCTTCACGCACCCCCGCAAACCCCGCAACTATCGCATCGCCTTCGACTGGTCATGGTCCTCTTGTTTGAGGTCCTATGGGTGGGGACCCCCCTCACCTTGAATGATGGAGGACTCACCCAATCTACTCCGATGCCAAGATTGTTAAGCCGGACGTTCAAGGTTTTTTTCTAACGCCCTATTTTCTGTTGATAAAACAAGTATAGACAGGTTAAGGCCGCCTGTCAATGCAATAGCTTCAGGGACGCAGGTAAAAAAGTAAGTTGATGCCGGGACCCGGGTCATCGCTTACAGGGGACTTCAATGGGAAGCGTGGCCCCACGGCTCTCGAAGGTCAGGGTTGTTTCAGGACGACTCGTTCCAAGCCGATGCAAAAGGGCAGCATGCCTTTCTGAAGGTTCCATAACTGGATTCTCGGGCACAGGCCTAAAATCGTAAGGGAAATGTGACCGCAGGATATTGTGTTCGCGACAAGGGGCCTAAATATGGAGGTGTAAATATAGCTCACGGCTGGATGTGTTGAGGGTTTCGCGCGCTCCTATGACGCGGGAAGGACTGAAAATGGGGAAATTTGAATAAAGGAAGCCGTTCAACCCGATCCTTTTTTCAAGAATCAGGAAGGGAGAATTTCCGTGCAGACCGGGGCCACATATAGCCACTCGTTCGACCTGGAGGCTTTTCGGCGGTGGGGATACGATTCAAGAACTCAAGGACCTTTGCCCCGGAGACTATCTTGAAGGCCTGGACGACCCCCTTACCTATTATTTTACCGGCGGGGGCAGTGTCTTGACCGCTATCGGCCAGGGAAGTCTTTACAAACTCAAGCCGGTCGAAGCACTGATGGAGTAAGCATGAACCTCGCTCCCCTTTTTGATCGGGAATCTGCCGGGCGGCCCATGAGGGTCGCGGGATTTATGTCAGGGTCGGGCACCAACATTGTGAAGCTCATTGAAAGGGAAAAATTTCTGAGGGCCGAAGAAGGCGTCCCGTGCTATGAAGTCGTCTTCATTTTCAGCGACCGCTCGGATGGTTCCTGCTTTGGAGAAAACATCGCATGTGATACGGGCATCCCTTACGTGAGCTATGACATCCGCACCCACAGGTTGAGGGGCCTGGAAAGAACCGTTGCCACCCCCGGAGATCTCGCAGCGAGACACGATTATGACACCGTGGCAGCGGCCCTCATCGAGGCCCTTGACATTGACGTCATTGCCCTCGGCGGGCCTAATCCGGATAATTGTACTTGACATATAAAATTATCTAGATAATATTACCCAGCATGAAAACAATTAAGAACCGTCTTCTGGAAATCCAACTGCCTTCCAAACGGTCAGCCTTTTTGTGGGGACCGCGCAAAACCGGAAAAACGTATTGGATCAATACCCATTTCCCCGATTCTCCATTGATCGACCTGTTGAAAACCGACGTGTTTGCCGACTATGCGTCTCGACCGGCTCTCCTGCGGGAGCGCCATCTCGACTATCACGGGTTGGTTGTCGTTGATGAGATCCAAATGGTCCCTGATCTCCTCAATGAGATTCACTGGATGATCGAAAATACCGATGTCTCATTCTTGATGACCGGTTCAAGTGCCCGCAAGTTGAGACGAGGTCATGCCAATCTGCTTGCCGGCCGCGCCTGGCGATATACCATGACACCTCTTTCGTACATGGAAACGGGTGGGTTCGAGCTGGAGGATATATTCATCTCAGGACTCTTGCCGCCCCATTTTGTTTCCGCCGACCCTATCCAGGATCTTCGCTCCTACGTTGCAGACTATCTCAAAGAAGAAATAGCTGCAGAGGCCGTTATACAAAACATACCGGCTTTTGCGGAATTTCTCCGGGTCGCGGCCCTGACCTCGGGTGAACTGCTGAACTACACCAATATCGGCAGGGAGTCAGGCGTAAGCGCCAGGGTGGTGAGGAGTTATTTTCAAATCCTGGAAGACACGCTTTTAGGCTCGAGGGTTCAGCCGTGGCGTAAGGCGAAAAAACGGCGTTTAATCGAAACAGAAAAATTTTATCTCTTTGACATCGGTCTGACCAATTACCTTGCCAGGCGAACCCCCAGAAGCGGCACACCCGAATTCGGGCACTCATTCGAAAACTATATTCTCATGGAGCTCAAGGCTTATCAAGCATATCGCAATCCGGAGCTTGACATCCGCTACTGGCGAACCAGCACAGGCTTTGAAGTGGACTTTATCCTCGGCGAAATGGATGTGGCCATAGAAACCAAAGCCTCCCGGAAGGTGCACAGCGCTCATACACGAGCGATCAGGGCCCTGCGTGAAGAACAACGCGTTGCACGGGCGATCATCGTATCCCTCGAAACCCAACCCAGAACCATTGAACCTGGGTTGCAGATCCTACCCTGGCAGGATTTTCTGGAAGAATTATGGGCCGGTGAAATGGGTGTGTAGCCGGGAACTTTCGTGGCGTTGTGGCGTTGGGGACGACCGTAAATTGTCAAATATTCTCATTCTTCTATTCGATATTTTTCTGCTTTGACGATTTCTTCCCCTCTCTGAACCGCGACACTTATCGCTGCAGGTGTCAGGTCCAACTTCCTCGCGATATCCACTATCGACATCCTCAATTCGGTCGCAGACCAATAGCAGAGTACATCTCTAGCCATCACCCGATCTCGCTGTCTTCCCCTTCCGGTTATGTATTCCTTGTTCAACTGAAATA
>Ga0209164_1001065_pt1 | contig 41621 bp, 40 predicted proteins | sample MTBNYHSulfiMetaG_FD_187458 | JGI IMG/M metagenome (GOLD analysis project Ga0209164, IMG submission 187458) | Enrichment culture microbial communities from rom New York Harbor, USA that are MTBE-degrading - MTBE-NYH (New York Harbor Sulfidogenic)... | ecosystem: Environmental > Aquatic > Marine >... | reverse complement strand
CGTATGATGCCTTGCCCGATATCTTCGTTAGATCAACATCATATACATCACCTGACCCCGCATACTCAAACGGATGCCAGAATGTCCTGCCGCTTGGATACCCTATTATCTTATTTATATCATTTGTGTAATACCGGATAAACCCAAGACCGTCATCCTGCCATTCAATAGTACTTACAGGTATATTGGTATAATCACTGTTGCCCCCGTTACTGCCGTCACTACCCCCGTCATCACCCGTAACATTTTTTACAGGACATGAAATCAGCAATAATATTAAAAAAATTGTTAAAAATATAAGTATTCTATTCTGCATAAGCACTCCTTTAATCTCATTATATTTTTTCTATACTTACGGTGTCGCAGGAGGTATCTGGAATGTAGAATAATATATCAGCGTATATGACACCACAAGCATTCCCGACAATGCCGTATAGGTAAAGACATTGTTCATATCAAAACAGATCATAAAGCTTAGATTCTTCCTCTCACTCGAGTTGTTGTATATATCAATACGCTCATCATCCGGCAGATACTTAACTCCAGACGGTGTATATGAAGACACCAGTTTTACAAGATTACCCATTCCGCCTGCGCCAGGGCTTTCGTTGTTAAAAAAATAGGATACATACAACCCCTGGTCTATTGTCACTGAATACCAGTCATTATCACATAATACATTCCCATGACCGTCCCTGTAATAATATATATTAGCGTTTATTGAGTTTACTCCATCTATACATTTATTGTCCGACTCCTCATCATTATCCTCATGCACATCCTTTACTGTCTCTGCAACTACCCCGCATACATAGCCCGACTTGTCAAACTCATTTGATTCACGCTTCTTTGCAAGTTTATAATAAAAAAACTTGCCTATCTCATAACTGCCCACATTATCTTCATAGGATAAATCAGTGCCGCTGTATATCTCCTTATAACTGCCGTCCGGCACCTCAGACCTGTACAGTATATATTCATCTGCTCCTTCATCCTTATCCCATTCTATTATTATGGTCTGCATCTTATCAAATGATTTAACAGCAGGCTTTTCAACCTCAGGAAGTATGTTGTTTGTCGTTATCCTATCCAGTAAATCCTCTGTACAGGATACCGGTAAAAGAAATATTAATATTACTATAACTTTCATTCTCATTTTTATTCTCACCTATCTTTAATGTAATTTTTAAATTTAATAGTATTTGCAAAATATTAATCGCATGAGACTGAAATATCTATCACTTTTTTTTTAAAAAATTTTTAATTTCTTTTTATAAATATAATTATTTAATTTGCCCTTTTTATATTACGATCTATATAAATCACATAAGAAAAAAAATACTCTCATTTTTTTTAAAAATATTAATATCTCTTATTGCATTATGTTTTTTCTATAAATACTATATTAAAACTACAAATTCCATCACGCTGTTTTTATTAAAAAAAGAAGAATAATACCTTTTAAATTTTGCCCTTGTTTTTTAAGGGTATATATCATACAATTTACATTTAATCAATGAATTTAAAATAAAATTAAATATAAGGGCTATTTAAAATAACAACCCTTATATGGTTTTTGACAATTTTTTTTACTTATAAGCTTCAAACAGCATACTCTGTAATCTAGTATATGAAATTTTATCAGTAATATATACCCTATATTTATACCCGGCTTTTAATTTAGATGTATCAACATAAATTACTCCATTTGATATATTATAATTTTCCGCAACTAACTTACATGCAGAATAATAAGGATTACCATTTTCTAAATAAGGCATTAATTCAATTAATAAATCAACACTATAAATTCTCACTGTTATTGGATTTTAAGGAATAATGAAAAAAATGAATTCCTGTTTTCTAATAATATAAATTTTAATAATTTACCCTCGTGGGAAAAAAATGGTGTAGGACTTTACTGGGAAAATTATAAAAAAAGGCTATAAACCAAAAAAAAATAAAGTTGTTAAAACAATTAGAAATAAAATTAAAGTAGATATGGATCTTCCAATGAAAGAGAAGTATAGTATTTTTATAAGGAATTTATTAAAATCATTTTTATCATATAAGGAGAGATAATGCTGCTAACAATAACAAATTAATGTCACTATATCGTCATTTATTTATATTAATTTATAAATGAAATAAAAATACAAATAATAAAAAAAAAGCTAACCTGTTTAAATAAATCAAGTTAGCCAATTGGGACAGAAGGGATTTGGGGTTACAGTCGTTGTCTTCCTGACAACTTCTTCTACCCCGCCTTCATTCACTAATTTGACATCCTTGTCAAATTACATAAAAAAAACCTCATATTATGAGCTTTTTTTATGCCGTTCATTCCGTTTCAAATCCCATAGGATGATTGATTTTATTAATAAAAAAAGGTTAACCTAAAAACTAATAGATTAACCTGAAGTTTTTTGGGACAGAAGGGATTTGAACCCTCACGACTTTGCAGCCACTAGCCCCTCAAGCTAGCGTGTCTACCAATTCCACCACCATCCCGTTATTTATTGCTTTAAACTGCAAGATATTGCCTAATATATCTTAATATACTGGTTAATTCAAGAAAATTTATATAAAAAATAAATTATTTGCTGATGTAATTAGATTACCTGATTATAATAATATTACATTAAAATAAGATTGAGATAATTTTACAAATTTCCTGATAAAATCATTCAATAAGATTTATTTTATACACTTGTTGTATTAGTTTTGATGACATCTGTTTTTTTATTTCTAATTTTAATACATTACATCCTTTCCTGCTTATGTATTTGTTTTGCCTGCATAGATGCCATAATAATTTATTTAATAACAATATAAAATTATTATTTTTCTTTTTAAGGCACATGGTACACCTATAGTAAAAATACTGAAAATTTCATTTATCTTAGCATGTATTGTATATATTCCCTGTATAATTTAACAATTTCATCTGCTTCTTTATTAAACATAATAAGCTTTGTAAATGCTTTATTTTTTCTAGGTTTTTTGTTAATTATTGATTCATAATTATTTTTAATTATTGTCTTATATATAGTAGGAATTGAATAAGGTATATTATGATCACGTTTTATTTTCGATATATTTATTTTCTTATTTTCTTTTTTAACTTTCTTGCAAATATTTAAAATTTTAAATCTCCAATAAGGCAGCATCTCATTTGTAATTTTATTTGGCCTTTTAGATCTATCTTTAATAGCTTCAATACCGCCTTCATCATATCTTTTTACCCATTTTTTTACAATTTTAACGGTTGTTTGAAATTTTCTAGCAGTTGGTTTATATCCGATTTTTTTAGCTAGATTTACCATATCAAATCTTGTTTTAGAAATATCTTTGCAATTTTTATAATAATCATAATATTTTATCTGCATAATTAAAAATGATAATAATAAAAATTTCTATAATATAAGATTAAGTTAATATTTTATATGATTAATTTTTATATGTAAAGAATAAATTTAATGGGAAATAAGAGGGGTTATCATGTTCCTTAAAACAGATTTACCAGATAAAAAAAATTGACACATGACTTTGATAACCATTATAATAGTATGTGCTTTTTTAACTAAAAAGTAAAAATTAAAAAAACAAAAGGAGGAATTTTTAATATGAAAAAATCATTAATAAGACTTTTATTTATTTTAATTTTATTAGTTTTTTCTTTAATTCCTTTTACTTGTAAAAAAAATGATTCAAAATCAGAAAAAGGGACATTCAGTGATGTATCTATTGTATTTTTTCCCGGAGGAAATGAAGGCGGGACATTTGCATCTATAGTATATAGAGGCGCAAAACTTGCAGAAGAAGAGCTGGGTTGTAAGGTAGATTATGTATGGTCAGGATGGTCTCCAGAAAAAATGATTGCTCAATTTAAAGATGCTATAGCAAAAAAACCTGACGGTATAGCAATAATGGGTCATCCTGGTGATGATGCTTATTTGCCTTTAGTAGAAGAAGCAATCAAAAAAGGAATAATTGTAACCAGTCAAAATGCAAATTTACCTGCAAATGAAGCAAAATTTGCCAGTGCCGGTTTCGGTTATGTTGGTCAGGAACTTTATCCTTCAGGTTATACACTGGGTAAAGGTGCTGCTGAAAGAGCCGGCTTAAAAAAAGGGGACAGAGCAATGGTATGGGGATTAATAGCTCAAGGCAACAGAGGAAAACGGTCAAAAGGCTGTGTTGATGCATTAGAGGACATGGGCATTATCGTTGATTATATTGAAATTTCGGACGATATTAATGCTGATGCATCTCTTGGTAATCCGGTTATTACAAGTTATATTGCATCACATCCGGATGTAAAAATGATAATAGCTGATCATGGAGCATTAACAGCATCTTTAAGCAGTTATTTAAAATCAGCAAATAAAAAACCGGGCGAAGTTTTTGGAGCCGGGTTTGATCTAAGCTCTGCAACAGCTGATGCAATTAAAGAAGGCTGGGTAGGTGCTGTATTGGATCAACAGCCATTTTTACAAGGATTTTTACCAATAGTACAGATTTGTTTAACTAAAAAATTCGGATTTGCAGGGCTCCATATTGATACAGGTTCTGCTATAATTGATAAAAACAATATTGATTTGGTTGCTCCATTAGCAGAGGCAGGTATTAGATAACAAATTGGAGTAATTATGACTAATAAAAGTATTCATAAAAATGATAGTCTTTTGGAGATGAAAAATATCTATAAATCATTTGGTAAAGTAGAAGTATTAAAAGGTATTAATTTTAAGATAGGTAAAAATGAAATAGTAGGATTATGCGGTGACAATGGTGCAGGAAAATCCACTTTGATAAAATTAATTACAGGAGTACATAAACCGACTTCCGGCGATATATATTATAAAGGTCAAAAGATAACAATACATTCTGTAAAAAAATCAAGAGAAATAGGTATCGAGACAGTTTATCAAGAAAGAGCATTAGCAGATTTACAAGCCTTATGGAGAAATATGTTTGCCGGCAGAGAGATCACAAATAAATTTGGATTTATGAATGTAAAAAAACAGAAAGAAGAGACTGAAAGATTATTAAAAGAGCATATGGGATTTACTTCAAAAGCAATTACCGTAAACTCAAGAGTATTATCACTATCAGGTGGTGAAAAACAGGGAATTGCGATTGGAAGAGCATTATATTTTAATGCAGATCTAATAATATTGGATGAACCCACAATGGGATTATCATTATCAGAAACAAAAAAAGTACTTGATTTTGTCAAGGATATCAAAGAAAAAGGAAAATCCGCAATATTTATAAGTCATAACATCTTTTTTGTTTATCCTGTTGCAGATAGATTTGTAATATTGGATAGAGGAAAAGTTGCAGGAGACTTTTTAAAGAAAAATCTGTCACAGGATAATTTAGTAGAAAAAATGGTGCATCTGGCAAAGACAGGAAAATTAGAATAATTTCTAATTTTTTTTGTAATTTAAAATTAAATATTAATTTGGGGTGATTAAAAAAAGTCAACATTATATATAAATAGTTTTAAATAAATATGTAATTTATATATACTTTTGACTTTTTAGACACCCTTTTTTGTAATTATTTTAAACAGGAGAATGTTGAAATTATGTTAAAAACTTTTAAAGATTATCTGAAATTAAGAGACGTACAATTGGATATAAGTATTCTTGTAGTTTTATTTTTAATATTTTTAATTTATTTAATCGGAAATCCAACTGTGTTTACTGGTTATGATATTTATTATTCGTTTATGTCCACTATACCTTTTTCCGGTATTATGGCATTAGCTATGACTTTTGTAGTAACTCTAGGATTAATTGATCTATCTTTCCCATCTGTACTTGCATATTCAGCATGGATTTTCGGTATGGTCTTTAAAATAACCGGTAATATTTATTTAGCATTACTTTGCTGTTTATTAGTTGGTATAATAGCAGGACTTTTAAATTGTTTATTAATAGTTTATTTTAAAATTCCTTCTATTGTTGCAACTATAGGTACAATGTTTTTCTGGAGAGGATTGGTAAATGTTTGTGCTGAAGGAAGGAATATTTCATTGGTTCAGGCTAAAGGTTCAGTATTATATAAAATTGCCGTTGGGAGAATTGCAGGAGTAATACCGGCACAGGCAATATGGTTTTTAGGGCTAGGCATATTATTCTGGTTAATTTTAAGACGTCATAAATTTGGCTCACATTTATTATTTGTTGGTGATAATGAAGCAAGTGCTGAAATGATGGGAATAAATGTCAACCTTGTAAAAATAATTGTTTTTGTAAATATGGGTTTTTTTGCCGCATTTGCAGGAGTATTTTCAACATTAGAAGTAAGTTATTTCTGGCCAAGTCAAGGAGCTGGTTTTTTAATGCCTACACTTGCTGCAGTCTTTATTGGGGGTACAAGTGTTTATGGAGGTGAAGGTACTATTTTTGGTACTATAATTGGTGTTATAATTATAGGCTCATTAGAAGCAGGTATAATAGCCATCGGATTAACAGGTTTTTGGATCCAGCTTATATATGGTATGATAATTATGATATCAATAACAATATATTCTATATTACTTAAAAAAAATAAATAAAATCGTAAAATAATAGAAGAAAAAAAATTAACTAATGTGCAAGTATTAACATTATTATCATATCCTGTTAGAGATTATTTAAAGATTGCTTTAAATACAAGATTAGGGGTATAAGTGTCAATATTATGCTCTTAGCTGATTATACCTTTAAATAAAAAATCAAGCATTTCTTCCGATTGTTTAGAAATCGAAAACAAACTAGGATCTATTAACCATTGAGTAATTATACCTTCAAATAAACAATTTATAGTAGTTGCTGTTTTGTATGAATCAATGCTTTTTTTTATGGTTCCTTCCGATTGCGCTTCTTTTATAAGATCCTGTATTATTTTAATTCTTGTTTTATTTTCTTCCCTTTTTCCTTTCATCTGGTATTCTATCTCAGGTATAACCTCTACCTTAAATATTATGATATCCATTATTTCTTGTAATTTATCATTTGATTCTATTGATTTAAGGATTGTTACAAGTATTTTTTTTAGTTTTACAAGAGGCTCGATATTTTGTAATTTTATCTCCTCAATAATTTTATAAATAATTGATAATCTTTCAATAATTAATATTCTTAAAATTTCCGCTTTATTCTTAAAATGCCAGTAAATTGCTCCTCTTGTTACACCTGCTTCATGTGCAATATCTTCCAGTCTTGATGCAGAATATCCGTACTTACTGAATATCTTAGCGCCGGCATCCAATATTTTACCTTTTGTAAACGCCGCCTCTTCTTTTGTTTTTCTCATCTTTTAATCCAATTAATAAAATTTAATATCATGTATTATATTTTATATAACATAATCAGGCAATTTACCCAAATAAAAATATATGCTTAATTAACACTTGATCCAGTATTCATTATTTTTTTATATGATTTATCAAACCATCCGTGTTCCTTCCAGTAATTATGCTCAAATAGTAAATACTTTTTACCGTACTTTGCTTTCATTTTTATTCCCCAAAAGATTAATTTATTTAATGATGTAGGTTTTATTTTCTTTTTTCCATTCAAAATTTCTATAGTTTTTACTGCAAGTTTTTCATATTTTTGTTTAAGCATTTCTATATTTTGCAATGTGTTGGGTTTAAATCCTATTCCTCTTAGATGTCCTATTGGTATGGCACCTAGAGCACAGGCAATAAATTTTAAATATTTTTCCGTCGGTTTTCTTCCCGTCCTGGCTGTAGTAACGGCTGTAATTACCGGTTTTCCTATTAATTTCATTAGATGATACCATATAAAAATCCTGTCTGCAAATGCCTTAAATTGAGCAGAAACAGAATGTACATATACAGGCGATCCCAATATAACTAAATCGCTGTTTTGCAGTTTTTCTTTTAAATCCGTAATATCATCTTTTATGATACATTCTCCTTTTGAGGTACAACCCCAACAGCCTTTACACATTGCAATTTTTTTATTACCAAGACTTATTATTTCGTATTCTATTGAATCATCCTTTTCCTTAATAAGGTCACAGAATATTTTTGTTAAAGCCGCGGTATTTGATTTTTCCTCGGATAACGGGCTGCCGATTATTGCTGTTATTTTTTTCATAATAACCTCCTGATATACATTATATATACATACGCGTATGTATGTCAATAGATATTTTAATAAAAATTTAATTAATTCTATTATTATTCCTTGATAATTTTTAAATTTTCTAATAAAAACATAATTATCAATATATTTCAGGAGAATAATATGAATAATATATATACAAAATATGCGGATGTTTTAATAAATTATTCGCTGGGGTTAAAAAAAGGAGACAAACTGCTGATATCTTCAAATTATCCGGCAGAACCGCTTTTAATTGAGGCGTTTAAAAAAGCTCTTGAAGCAGGGGCATATCCGGATCTGTCTGTCGGTATTAATGGAGTGGATAAAATATTTTATGATAATGCAAACAATGACCAGCTTCAATATATATCACCAAGATATGAATATGCAGTAAAAAATTATGATGCTTTCTTAAATATCAGAAGTGAATTTAACCTTAGAGAATTGGAAAATACAGATCTGGAAAAAATAAAAATTTTCAATGAGGCAAGATCCGCAATAAAAAAAATATTTTTAAAAAGAGCAAGCAGTAATGAATTAAGATGGGTCTTATGCCAGTTTCCTACAGATGCAGGGGCTCAAAACTGCGGTATGTCAAAATTTGAATATGAAGATTTTATATTTAATGCATGTTATCTTAATGAAGATGATCCGGTTGCAAAATGGACGTCCGTCAGTAAATTTCAGGAAAAAATAATAAATTTTTTAAATACTAAAAAAATAATTAATTATAAATCAAAAGATGTTGATATAACATTTTCATGTAAAGGAAGAAAATGGATTAATTCTGACGGAAAAAGAAATATGCCCTCCGGAGAAGTTTTTACAAGCCCTGTTGAAGACTCAGTAAACGGTAAAGTAAGATTCAGCTTTCCTGGTATTTTTATGAGCAAGGAAATTGAAGATATAAGCCTGGAAATTAAAAAGGGAGAGGTTATTGCCTGGGATGCTAAAAAAGGCAGGGATTTATTAGATAAGGTTTTTGAAATACCGGGGGCAAGAAGATTTGGAGAAGTTGCTGTCGGTACAAATAACATGATAACTAAATTTACAAAAAACATGCTTTTTGATGAAAAAATCGGCGGTACTATACACATGGCTCTCGGCGCTAGCTACCCGGAAACCGGCGGGATAAATGAATCAAGCATCCATTGGGATCTATTAGCAGATATGAAAGACGGCGGAGAGATTTACGCTGATGAAGAATTGATATATAAAAACGGTAAATTTATTATTTAAAAAAATTTATAACATGGATTAATATTATTAAAACAATCTTATTTTATTATTTTTATGGTTTTTCATCCGGCTTTTTATTAAGCGGCTTAGACTTAAGAGTATTATCAATATTTTTTTTATTAAATTTTTTTAAAAATCTTATTATATATACATAAAAAAATACGGCTGATATAATGATGCTTAAATACCTTAAATAATGATGAAAAGTAAAAACTTCATCTGTTTTATATACTTCAATAATTTTAATAACTGCGTAAATTGAACTACTTAACAGCATGATTAATATAATGATAAAACAGATATATATAAATTTATAAATATTTTCAGTTTTTATTTTTCCCTTTAATATGTAAGTTAATATATTTTTAGAATCTGATTTATCCTGGACAACCTCATGAAAATCTTTTCCTATTATTTTTTCTTCCGGTTCCTGTTTTTTGTCTGTTTTGTTCTGCATTAATTCTTTTAATTCTTCAAATTCTTTATGTCTCTTTTCCATTTCCTCCATTGTCTTTTTTGTAATTTTGTATATCATCCTAATACCGACAATAATGATAAAAATTATTACCAGACTTACTATGATTGTATGCATTAATATATCCTGAATATTTAATAATATTATTATATAAAATTTATTAAATAAATGCATAATTATTATATTCATTCGTGAAAATTGATAAAATTTACTTAAAACAGCCTGTTAAGATGTATTAATTCAATTGACTTATACATTTAACAATTCTTATTAAATAAAAAGTAAAAAGTTTTTATAATTTTATTATTTATATTATAATAATTCTAAGGTAAGAATTATGATAAAATACAATATTTTAAATATTTTTTTTATATTATTACTATTTATAGGATGTAATTCTAAAAAAACAGATAAAAAAAACATAAAAATTAATGAACATCCTTTATTCATAGAATCATTAAGAAAAAAAATTTTTTCACCCCAGGACTTAAATATTGATAAAAAAGTGAAAAGCACAAAAACATATGACAGCTACACTGCTTATTATTATTCCGATGGATTAAAACAATATACATTGCTAAACATCCCGAAAAGCAGCAAACATAATAAAAAATTTCCTGTTGTCATTGTAAATCATGGCTATATACCGCCTGAAAAGTATTCTACTGTTGATTCATATAAATATATTTCAAGCTTTTTTGCAAATAACGGTTTTATTGTACTAAAACCAGATTACAGGGGGCATGATAAATCGGAAACCGATGACAATGCATTGCTCGACAGATTAAAATATTCTGTTGATGTATTAAATCTTTTGTATTCGGTGCAGAGTATAAAAAATGCAGATACTAATAATATTTTTATGTTTGGACATTCCATGGGAGGAGGTATAACCTTAACGGTACTTACGGTTGCAGATAATATTAAGGCAGCTACCTTATGGGCGCCGGTGTCCGTTGAGTTTCCTGAGAGTACATTATATTTTGTTAGAAAAAGAAGCGCATCAATGGCTGACGGATTATTGATGCAGTGGAAAAATATTTTTAAAGGCAAAGATGATTTTAAAAAACTATCCAGTGTAAATTACCTTGATTATATTAAATGCCCTGTCCTTTTACAGCATGGTAAAAAAGATGAGTCCGTACCTTATGAATGGAGTGTACAATTAGAACAAAAATTAATAGAAAATAACATCGATTATAAATTTAATACATATGATAATGAGGATCATAATTTTGCTAAAGGATCATTCTACAAAGTACTAAATAAAGATCTTGAGTTTTTTAAGAAGTATATGGATTAATAATTTAACCGTAGATGAACACAGATGAAAAAAATTAAGAAATAATGAAAGGTTACCAGTCATATAATAAATTAAATTCACATTATTTTTTGTTAAATTTTCAACAAGAGAAGAATTAAAAATTTTATTAAAAACTTATGAATTTACTTAAAATAAAATATTTCCCAAATCTTTACTAAAAAACTCTTTTATTTTGATTTATATCTATTTAAAATTTCAAAAGGAATATTCTTGCCTTTATATTTATCCAATATTTTTTTTATAGAATTTACCTCTATAAAAATAAGTGCAAAATCATTACCCCTGGTAAGACAGGCAAGATGAAATTGAAATTTATATCCTTTCCCTTTCCATGCAGCATTCTCTAAGATATTTATCAGATGTTTTCTAAATTCAATAAAATCCGGTCGGGCAGGAACCATCGGCATGTAATAATCAGCTATAATATTATCATCATGCTTTTTACCTTTATTTTTTTTATTCAATTCATTATTAAATTTTTTTTTAATCTTATTAGGAGGTTCCAAAATAAAAAAAGTATACAAAACCGGCATTTTTTCTTTATTATCAGGTTCATATCCTGTAATACGATTGTAGTTATAATAAGTATAATCTATATCATTTAAAGTTGCTTTATTATCAAAAGTAATAAAATAATTTTGATCAGTGACATTAAAATTTGTCTGAGAAAATAAATTTGCTAAGTATTCTTGTGATTTTTCATTAAAATCTAAAATATCCATAAAACTCCCTCTACGATAAATTATAAAATTTGTGCTTGCAGAACAATTTTTCTTCTATATTCACTTGTTTCTAAACTCTTTTTCATATAAAAAATATTTTATTTTTTCATTAGTATCTTTTAATATAATTTTATTGATAAAAAACACGGTACATATGCGCAGTAGTAATACCGTTATTAAAAATATTATAGATGTAATAGCAAATGACAAAATAAAATAATATTCCCCCTTAAATACTTTTATCTGTAAACTATTTAAAAAATTAATTATATCTGTAACAACAGGTATTATTATAAAATATCCAGTTAGTACAGTTGCCGTAATAATAATCCCGATCATACCGAAGACAATATTTAAAATTCTCTGCTTAACTATAATATTCATTTAATAATCTTTTTTTAAAAAAGCATTTTTCTTTTATTGTGTTTATGTTTAATACACTGATATATTCTAAATTAAAATTTATATTCTTTTTATTACAGGATATGCATGCTGTTATATATATGAGAAAATGATAATAATTAATATAATAATTACAGTAAATCCTAGCATTTCATTATTTTTATACATCAATTTTATTCTCAATTATTAATAATGTCATATTTACGATCTGTCCGATAGTTTCCGCAGGATTTTTCACAACATATTTACCAATTGTTTTTAGTTCTATTTCAAGGCTGTATTTCTTTTTAAAAATTTCTAAAAGTTCTAAAAACATCAAAGAATCCCCTTCTAAATCCTTTAAAACATTGGTTTCATCGGTAATTTTAGAACTATCAACTTCACATTCCTCTGCAAAAAAATCATATACAGTCTTTCTTACTTCATCTATTACTTTAACATCTAAATTATTCATAATATAATACTCCTTCTAATTAATTGCCATATTTCTTCATATTTTCACCGGCTTTTCCGCTGATAATCGCATAAGTTCCTAACAAACTTATTAAAAATACAATCAGACAAATTATTAATGGAATAATAGATAATTCATTCCTCAGTTTAAAAATTTTTATATTATCAGAAACAATTAAACCTGCTTCTTTATATTCCTTTATAATTTTTTTGTCGGGTTTTTCCCAGAGGATATCGTGAATTCTCCCTTTTTGAGGAGAATTATTAAGTCTCTTAATCATATCATCATCCAAATTATTTTTTGAAACAAAAAAAAGATTAATTGGTTTATCTGGAGTCCAATCTTTATTAACAATCGGCAGATAAACCGTTACCCTATTTTGTTTATACTTATTGGTAGTCCATTTTTTTACTTTTAATTTGTATTCAAAATATGCATCATTTAATGTTACATTTCTGGTTAATGACTTAAATTCGACATTTTTTAAATCAATTTCCTGGTTACCAAAATCAATCCAATGGATAATTGTAGGTAAAACAAATAAAGCAACAACACCGGTTGTTATAAACGGCCAAGCTATACCGAAAAGTATTCTTTTAAAATTTTTCATAAAAAACCCCCTAAATATTTAATTATTAAAACTTTTTATCTTAATATCAAAATCACCCATTTTAAAAGTGGTATTTGACTGATTTTTATTTATTATATTTCCACCCATATCAGCCGTTATTTTGTTAAATATATCTTTTTTATTTTCAAAATTAGATTTAATAATATTAGCAAACAATGACCTTACAGGAAGTGTGTAAGAATCAACATCTGCAAGATGCAGTTCTTTTGTAATAGAAAAACCGACCGTCATGCCGCCTATTGTATTTAATAAGCCGTCAGGTTTTAATGCAGCAGAACAGGGAATATAATAAGAATTATCTTTATAAGAAAAAAGAAATCCTGCATCCTGATATTGCAATTGATCATTTTTATAAAAAAATCTCTGATATTTAATTTCTACTTCATCCGGGTATGTATTTTTTTTCATATTGTACTGGAGATCTAAGAAAATAAATAAAGGAAGAATTTTATAATACCTATGCAGCAGCCATATGATACCATACAGCCTGTATGGACTAATATTCTTTAAAGCTCTAAATACCTTACCGTCTTTTCTTATTATTTTTAGCTTATTGGATATAATTTCTAGTTTGTTATATTTCAGTTTAAGCCGCCCGTTATTATTAAATTTAATCTCCTTAATTTCATCAAGCCGTACCTCTTTATTAAATCCAAATGTTCTCGTTATGTATAGTGCTGAATTTGTTATGCAAATTTTTCCCGATTTAAAGAATGCCGTTAAAAATACGGCTATAAATATTATTTCTGTCATAGCAATATAGTAAATATCACTAATCTTTAATTTATTATAAACAACTATCAAGAGTATTCCTTCAGCAAGAGCGATTAATCCGAAAAACCATTTCCAGACTCCAAAATTCGAGTATCTTCCTGAAAGCATAATGTTTTCTTTCATAATTTATTCCCTTTATTAAATTTTTATCTGTAATATACATCCAAGTAAAAAATATACTGACTGAAACCAGTATTAAACCGATAAATAATATTATTATATGATTTAATATAGTTCATGATATTCATTCTTGAATCTTCATAAAAACTATTCTATAAAAAGTTAGAATATAAAATAAAAATTCAAAAAAACAATGAGGATAAATACCTAAATTGTTTAGGACTTAATACCTAAAATTCATATAATTAATACCATATGTCATATGTTATTAAATAATTAACTAATGAATAAAATTCATCAGAAATATATTTTTCCTGTATTCTCTATATACAAAGGACTAAGGGGCCAAAATAATTAAGTATTAAGATTTAATATTTTTAAATTTATATGCTTTTTGGTATATAGTTAATATTATTTTTTTGAAAATTAAATTAAAAATGCTATATTTAATATTATTTTTCAATATGGCCAGAATATTTATATGAATTTAAAAATTGACTCTATTAGTTATTTATTTACAATAATATTTTTATTTTATGTTTCATTTTATCATCTTTTTATCTATATAGGCAGGAGAACGGTAAAAGAGGAAAAATATAATTTATACTTCTCAATAACTATTTTTTTCTTAGCTGTTTTTTATATCAATCTGTATTTTTACTATGAAATATTTAAAGAAAAAGAAATGCTTCTTAGAATATTAACTGCTGTTATTGCATTTATTTTATTTCATTTCTTTAAACTATTTTTGTTATACTTTTTTTATATAAAAAATAAATCAAATTTAATAATAAAAATATTATATGCATGTATAATAATCAGTATAGCAATGTCCTTTACATCATATTTTAATAATCAATTTTTATATAATAAAATCCTGCTTCCTATAATTGTCGTCTTAGTTACTGGCAGTTTTGTTTTTATAATATTATATTATTTGCTGAAAATTCATTTTACTGCTAATGTAAAAAAAACCAATCCTATCTTCAGTATCGCTGCATTATGTGTAATATTATATATTCTTATCGATAGAATATTCATTGCATTTTTTAATAATTACTTATTATCAAACTACGTCTATTTTATAGGAATAGTCGCAGTATTATTCTCAATATCACTGACAAATAAATTTAATAAAGAATACAAAGAGTTAATAATCTTAAAAAATACACTTGAAAAAAAAGTAGAGAAAAGAACTCAGCAGTTAAAAGAAGCACATGAACAAAAAACAAATTATTTTATTAACCTTGCTCATGAAACAAAAACACCTTTAACAATTATAAATAATTATCTTAATAGTTATATAAAAGAATCTGGAAGTAATAAAAAATTAGAAATTATAAAAGATAATATAGATAAATTATCAAATGATATGATTAATTTTTTAGATGCAGAAAAATTCAGTAAAAACATACAAATCTATAACCATAATCAGATAATAAATTTAAGCGAAACTGTTGATAAAAAATTAGATCTATTTTATGAGTATGCTTTATCTAACAAGATAAATATTAAAAAAAACATAAATACAGGGATTTTTATTAAAGCCGATCCGTTTGCAATAGACCGAGTTTTAAATAATTTACTGTCAAATGCAGTTAAGTTTACAGGAAAACATGGAGTAATAACAGTTGAGTTATTTAAAGATAATTTAATAAATTTAATTATAAAAGATACCGGTATAGGCATCCCAAATGAAAAAATAAAAAATATTTTTAATCCTTATTATCAAATTTCTCATAATAAACAAAACATTCAGGGGATTGGTATGGGATTATATATTACAAAAGAAATAATAAATTCGTTACAAGGCAAAATAACAGTTGAAAGTAAAATAAATGAAGGAAGTATTTTTAAGATAAATTTAATACCTGAAACCAGTCAAATATATGAATCCGTAAAATTTTTTAAACCAATAATGCCGAATATTTCAAAGTCATATAAAACAACAGAAATTAAAGATTCTGCCTTTTTGAAGGATAGAAAAAGTATACTAATTGTTGAAGATAATAGAAACTTACTGCAATATTTAAAAGAAGAGTTAAGTAAAGAGCACAATATTTATGTTTCACTAAATGGCGCTGATGCACTAAAGAAATTAAAAAACATAAACACCGATTTAATCATATCTGATATTATGATGGATCAGATGGATGGATTTGAATTCATAAAATTAGTGTCTAATGATGAAAATTACAGCTCTATTCCATTTATATTTTTAACAGCAAAAACCAATGATAATGATAAATTACTCGGACTGCAAAACGGGGCAATTGATTTCATTAAAAAACCGTTTGATATTGATGAACTCAAAGCTAAAATAAAATCAGTTTTTAAATATTCGGAAAAAAGAAAAAAATCCGATTTAAAAACAGCAATAAAAATTATTGAGAATAATATTTTAAATAATAATAATAGTAATATAAATATTGAAAAACAATTACAAAATTTTAAAATAACCAATAGACAGAAAGAGATAGTATTATTGATGAAGGAAGGTATGGAATATAAAGAAATTGCTGATAATCTTAGTGTCGCTGTAAAAACAATAAAAAATCACATAGATATTTTATTTAAAAAATTTCATGTTAATAACAAGATAGAGCTATTAAATAAAATTTTCTATGAATAAATATTTTTTTTATATAATATTTCCAATAATCTGTTAAAAAAATATTAATCATTTTTATTTAAATAATTATTTATAATCATTGCATCAAGCAGTTTCTTATCCCATTCATCAGTATGAATATTATAAATAAAACAGCCGTTACCGCAAAAGTCCCAGTAAGTCCATGGTATATTTCTTTTTTCACACTCGGTTATAACAAAATTTATCCATTTTAGCCTGTCTTCTTCATATGGATGATATTTATGTGCACCGAATTCTCCATTCCATAACTTTACATTATTTTTTTCTGCCCATTTTACTGCAAAATCCAATAAATCCGTAATCTCTTTTTTTTCTGATTTACTGCCACGCCATCTGATACCGTTTATATCCTCTGCTCCGTTACCCAAAGAATTTTGAAAACAAAATTTATAGGGATGATAAAAGTGAAACTCTACCATTATATTAGGATCATCTTTAATAAATTTCGGGATTTTTAAATCAGATAAATGATCAGCATTCCCCCAGAACGGGCCTGTTATAATTATTTTTCTTGTCGGATTGGACTCTCTTATAATTTTATAAACTTGAGGGTAATATTCATTCCAGTACTTATCCAGTTCTAATTGAGGTTCATTATAAATCTCAAAATAAAGCCATTCCGGATAATCCTTAAAATACTCCGCTATCTGTTTCCAAATACTTAAAAACTTCTGTCTATTTACAAAAGGATTTTTCTCAAAATCCACATGATGATGCATGTTTATGATTACATAAAAGCCTCTTTTTAAAGCATGGCTTACCGCCCAATCAACTCTTTTAATAAAATCAGGATCAATTTTATAGGGTGCTTTTTCTTCTGTGTGAGTCTCCCAGCATACCGGCAGCCTTATATGATCAAAATAATCCAAATTTTTAATTAAATCAAAATATCTTTCATCTAATTCTGCCTCCCAGGCGCCTTCATGCGGTGCATCAAGACAATTACCAAACTGTATACCTCTTTTCATTTCCCTGTCAGGTTTAATATAATTTTTTGGAATAATTAGTTCATCTCTTTTTTTTAATTTGGTAATCTTAATATTATCAATTGTTACCTTACCGATACCGATATTTCCTAAATGTATACTTATATACCCATTATTATCTGTTTTCTGCCACATAGTAAAATTAAATGAATATTTTTTTATCTGATTGGATAATTTATATATCCTATCCCCGGAATACCTGTAATACGGCGACTCCGCCATACCGAGAGAAATAGTAATTTGCAGATTATCCTCTGAACTTGCTTCAAATGATAGATTATAAACATAATCTTTTTCTAATAATATTCCTCCCTGATTTAATCCTATAAACCAGACCCTGTTACCACTCTTTTTTATAATAATTTCTGCTTTTCCATCATTGTTTTTTATTGAGCCTGCCGTTCCATTATTCGTCCAGAAAACCCAGTTTGAAAGATCATTGCTAAAATCTCCGTTTAAGATCTCACATTTATTTTTATCATTTTTATTAATATTTTTTGATTCTTCTGTAGATATAGATAAGCATATTATAAAAAGAAATGTTAAAATAAGTATAAAAAATGAATATCTTTTTTTCATAATAATTCTCCATTACAATATTAATTCTATATAACAAGTATAAATATATGTTTTTTACCAGAAAAAACTTTACAAATTTTAAATTAATCTTGATTTTTTTTAAAAAAATAAAATATATTACAAATAATTAAAAGTAATTAACCTTATAAAATAGAAAAAATTTATAAAAAATTCGTCTTTCCGGATCGGCGCGGACGACACATTCATAATTATATACTATATTAACAGGTTATTTATAATATAAATAAATATATAAAAAAGAGGTTATATTATGAAAAAAACTATTTATCTAATTTTACTTATAATTATTCTTATAGGATGTCCTTTTTCCGATGAAGAATCCTCAAATAATAAAAGCGGCTCATCTGGCTCAAATACAACAAGTTCATCGAGCTCATCAAGTTCTTCAAGCGTATCAATAAATCCAAACCCGCCGGCATCTACAGTTAAACTTATTTTTATACATCATTCCTGCGGAAGCAATTGGCTTGCCGGCGGCAATGGTAATTTACGTTCAACTTTAAACACAAATAATTATTATGTTACAGAAAGCGATTACGGGTGGGATGCAGAGCCTAATGATAATCTAGGAGACAGGACAAACACAAATAATTGGCCCGAATGGTTTACAGATACCAAAATGCCCTATGTTTATGCTACAAATAATCAAGGTGGAAGTAATACAATATCAAATCCGGGTGGTGAGAATGAAATAATTATGTTTAAATCATGCTACCCGCTTAGTGAAGTTGGTACAAGTATAGATGATGAAAAAGCAATTTATAACGGACTTTTAACATATTTTGCAGCTCATAATGATAAACTTTTTGTATTGATTACACCACCGGGAGAGACAGAAGTTACAAGTTATATCTTGACAAGAGAATTATGTAACTGGCTTGTTGATGAAAATAACGGCTGGTTAAAAGATTATTCTTATAATAATGTTGTCGTATTTGATTTTTATTGTGTCCTATCCGAAACAGACTCTCATCATAGGATTAATAACAACTCAGTTGAGTATGTATACAGTGCAGCTTATGACGGTACATCTCCATATCATAATGGGGACAATCATCCAAACTCAACAGGAAATCAAAAAGCATCAACAGAGTATGTATCTCTTTTAAACTATTATTACAACAGATGGAAGGGAATAAATTAGTTCTTATTAAATAAATACCTTGCTGCAAATATATAAAGCAGTAAGGTATTTAAAATAATATATTAATATTAAATTATATTAAATTAATTTAATATTACTGAATATTCTAAAAATTTTGTTTTTCCTTTCCCGTAAATTATTTCATTCCCAAAGTCAAGACAGCTTAGATAATCATCAGGATTTATATGATTATTTGCAATTAAATAATTAATAAACTCATGTATTTTTGTCTCTCCTGTATACTCCGGTATAACTTTTGCAAAACATATATAACTCCAATTGCCATGGCTTACATTACCTTTATAAAAATTATATTCCTCCCCGTCAATAGTAACTTTTTCTACTAACCGAGGAAACCACTGCCAGTCATTATAATCCAGCCATATCATTACTTCAGTAGTAATATTGCCTTCGTTTGGTTCTGCTTCGCTTGTTAGCCAGAACTCAAGAGCAAGATTATACCTGCCTGATTTTGTTGATTCTATATCATATTTTGCCGTAAAATTATTAATATCTTTAAGCGCAATTGGCAATTTATCCGTATTTGAAGAAGGAAGGGCGCTCCATGGTTCTTTCCCAATATAAATCTCAGGATATGCTTTTACATTACCGTCCGAATTTTGAGGCCAATCCCATTCCCAGCCAAATGGACATAAAGAATCACTATTTTCCTGGAAAATTATCTGCTTATAATTTGTTATACTTCCTTTACCCCAAACATTATTATAAATAATAAAATCATCCTGAACTATTTTCATCCAATCCTCAGAATAATATATATCCATTTTACTGTCATTATTCCCTATTGTATTATATGATGAACTGCTGCTTTTTTTAGAATTATCTATCAAACAGGAATAAAAAATCATTGATATAAAAAAAATAACAATAATAAATCTTTTACCAGTCTTTTTCATAACAAAACACCCCCTTTATATTTTATTATATAAATATAAATAAATCATGCATGCTATTTCTATACATTAATGGGTATAATTTTATACATTTTAAGATATTTAAAAATTTTAAAATCAATATTTAATTTGACAGCTATTAATAATTTCTTTAATATCCAGTAATAATATGAAATATAAATATTTATTAAAAAAAATAAACATATTATTATATTTATGCCCTCTTTTATTACTTCTTATAAACTTACCCTTCATAATAAATAACAATAAAATAATTTTCCCAATAAAAAATAGTGAGTTTATGCCTATATACTTTACAGATGAATCAAATAAAGGCAACTCAGAAATAATTAATTTTAAATTAACTAAAAATAAAATGGAATATACTTTTATTTTAAGAGAAGGCTTTCATGATCCTTATACCGGGTTTGGTATTTATTGCAAATCTTCAAAAGGACTGGATATTAGTAAATATCAAAATATAATAATCAGGTTAAAAGCAAAAAATTCAATAAAATTGAGATGTGAACTGAAATTTTATGAAAAAAATGTCACTAAATTTGAAGATGCAGTTTCTTATAGATATTTTGTTAAAGAGATTATAGCTTCTGACGATTTTAAAACATACACACATAAAATGAATGATTTTAAAACACCCGGATGGTGGTATAAATACATAAATATTCCTCAGGATGCCGGAATAATTACAAAAAAAATAAAAAAAAAATTTTATGGCATTAATTTTATTTCCGACGAAACATTAAAAATAAATATTGAAGATAATATAGCAATAGAATACATAGAATTCAAAAAAAATATTATTCCGACACTATTAATAAGTATTATATTAATTATAATAATATATTCATATATTATTATATATAGCTGGTTAAAACAAAAAAAAGCAATAATTATTTATCATAAAAAATTAGAAATTAAAAAAAGTAAAGATATAAATGAACAAAAAATATTCAATTATATTTATGACAATTATAATAATCCTGATATCTCTATCTCATCAATCTATAAAGCAACAGGGATATATATTAAAAAAATTTCAAAAATTATTAAAAATAAAACCGGGGGATTATCATTTAAGCAATATTTAAATCATGTCAGGTTAAATGAAGCAAAAAAATTATTAATGGAAACAGATAGAAATATTACAGAAATTGCATTTTACATCGGTTATAACAACTCATCACATTTTGCCAGGATATTCAGACAATATTTTAAAATCTCTCCAACAGAGTTTAGAAATAAAAAACAATAAAACAGTATAAAAAAACTTATACTCAATAATGACTTAACATAGCAAAGAGCATAATTCTTACCTTTATCAACAATTACAATAAACTATGAATTTATCAAGGTCAGCCATGTATTTTTTATTTGTATTTAAAAAGCAAACTCAATTTTTCATTAAATTCCACCGGTAATTCGGCTATAAATTCAGGATAACTGCCTATTATTAGTTTATGAGAATGCAGATAATAACTTTTAAATCCTAAATCACCGGATACTTTTTTTGCTTCTTCATTAAAATATTTTCTGTCACCCAATAACGGATGACCTATTGCAGTTAAATGAGCTCTTATCTGGTGTTTTTTACCTGTCCATAATTCTATCTCAACAAATGAATAATCATCGGTAAATTCAATCGGCTTTACTATTGTTATGGATAAAGAAGAATTATTATTAATTAACTCATCCTTATCAATAAAATCATATACTTTTTTAATATTAGCAACAGCAACCTTTTTTTCTTTATCATCAATATTAGATATAACTTGTACTTTTTTATCAATCTTACCGTAAACAATTGCTAAATATGTTTTTTCTGCATTTCTATTATGGAATAATTCATTTATTTTTTTTAATGTAGAATGTTTTTTTGCCGCTATGATTAATCCTGAAGTGTTTCTATCCAGCCTATTACATAATGCTGGTGCAAATAAATCATTATCCGGATGATATTCTTCCTTTTTATATAAATAGGCTCTGATTCTTTCATAAAGATTATCTTTATATTCAGTTTTATCGGGATGGCTTAATAATCCTTTTTCTTTATTAACTATGACTAACTCATCATTCTCAAAGACAACATTGATTTTACTATTTATTGACTGAAACTTTTTCTTCTTACCCTTTATAATAAAATGTTCATCTTTTAAAAAAATCCCGACTTCATCATTTTTCTGCAAAATATAATCATTATCAACTCTTTGATTGTTTACTGTTATTATTTTTTTCCTGATAAGTTTAAAAATTTCATTATTTTTCAATCCGGGTAAGATACTCTTAACAAATCTAAAGATTTTTTTCCCTTTATTTTTTTCATCAATTATAATTTTTTTCAAATTTATCTATCCATTTCTTCCGATAAAGATAAAAGTTTATGATGAACAGCCTCGATAAGCTTTTTTTCATTCTCATTCCATGCAATAACACTTGAGTCGAATATTTTTTCTACCGTTTCTAATGAGGTCTCAATTGCATTAAAAAAATCACTCTCTAATGTATACTGATATGTATCCTCTTCAACCTGATTAATACATAAAAACCCCGAATAATTTGATTTTTTTCTCTTTAAAGTCGGTATTAATAAAAATTTTAAATATTTATAAATTGTAACCCAATCTTCCGGATAAAGCAGCATTTGATTTTTCGGATATTTTTTATTAAGCCCGTTGTCCAGATCAATCTTATCAAAATATTTTACAAGAGAGCTCAATTTATCAGTTAAAATTACTATTTCTTTATATATCAATTTTGCCTTTATGTTGCCAAAATCCATATCCATAATTTTTTCTTTTTTATTTTTAAGCTGTATCATTATTTGATAAGGTACACTGACATAAAATCCTTTTTTATCTTTTTTAACGTCAAAATACTTATCCATTATATATATTCTCTTATTTTCATCAAGCTTCGTTTTATTTCTATTTCTATCCTCTTTAACTTCAATTTTCTTTAAATATTTCTTTTTTGTTATCGAAAAATAAACATCAGGGAAAAATTTTTTTACAATGTCTTCCGAAACAGATGCCGATGTTCTAATATAAGTTCTTCCTGTATTCACAATCTCCCCGCCGACAAGCCAGTCAGGCATTAATCCAAACATAAATGAACCAGGATGTATCCTGATATCCCTTTCTGTAACTGAAAAATAAGTATTCCTGATTTTTAAATCCTTCTTGCATATATACTGTATTAATCCGGAACAAACACATTTAATTATATCATCATAATCAAATTTATTTTTAATATTATAATTTCTTGCTATTAACATATCACTTAATTGTGAATGAATATTAACAATCTCATTCATACTTCTGATATCAAGATAATATGCTTTACAAAAAAGCTCTTTATCCTTTGTTTTTACATATTTATAGTATAAATTTATCCATGTAAAAAAATCCCCTCCTGCTACTGCCAGTTTTTTTTGCGCCTGTCTGCTCTCGATCTCCTCACCCATAGGATATAAAAAAGGAGTCTTTGCCGATAAAAAGGATATTACAATTAAAACATTATTTGTAACCTGCGGATATTTAATAACAGCCTCCAGCAATATTCTGGACAGCCTTGGTTCTAAAGGAAAATCAACCATTTTTTTACCGGTATCAGTTAATGTTCTCTGGTTTTCATTTAAAGCACCTATCATTATCAAGGTCTCTATTGCAGAAAAAATAGCCCCTTTTTTTGGAGGAGAAATAAAATCAAACTCAGAATAATGAGAGATCCCTAAATCAGCCATTCTTAATACTACTTCCGTTAAATCCGTTCTATAAATTTCTTCTCTTGTAAAATCTTCCCTGTCATTATATTCTTCTTCACTATATAACCGGTATACAACACCGGGTGCTGTTCTTCCTGCCCTGCCCATTCTTTGATTACATGAAGCCTTTGATATAGGTTTAGCTTCTAAGAATGACGTAAAAGTCCTGGGATTATAAAAATTTAACTTGGATGTGCCCGGATCAATGACATGAATAATACCGTCAATCGTTATTGAGGTCTCAGCGATGTTTGTAGCAACAACTATTTTTCTTTTATTCGGGTATTCTTTAAATACCTTTCTTTGATCATCAGGGGATAATCTCGCATATAATGGCAAAATAGCAAAAGAATACCCGTTATTAATCTCCAAAATACTAAGCTTTTCACAACATTCTTTTATTGGGTTTTCACCATTAAGAAAAATTAATACATCACCTTTATTGCTGTTTTCTTCCAAATCTGTAACTATCTCGATAATTTTATTATTAACGGCTTCATCATCATTTTTTTTATTAAGAGGTACATATTTTATTTCAACCGGATAAGGTTTTGTCTCAACAGAAATAATAGGAGCATTATTAAAATAATCACTGAAAAGCTGTGCATTTATTGTTGCAGATGATACAACAACCTTAAAATCTTCCCTCTGCATCAATATCTGCTTTAATAATCCTAAAACAAAGTCAATATTTAAGCTTCTTTCATGAGCTTCATCTACCATTATTATGGAATACCGGGATAACAAAGGATCGCTTCTTAATTCTTCCAGTAAGATGCCGTCAGTCATTATCTTAATCCTGGTATTATCATCCGTCATATCATCAAAACGCATCTTATAACCTACAAGCTTGCCGATCTCTACATTCATCTCCTCGGCTATCCTGCTTGATACACTGAATGCAGCGATTCTTCTTGGCTGTGTTACCCCGATAATTCCCCATTCATTTAATGCAGAGTTAAACAATATCTGCGGGATTTGTGTAGTTTTACCGCTACCGGTTGGTGCTTCTACAACAACTACCGGATTGGATAAAACAGCATCAATAATCTTATCTTTATATTTATTTATAGCTAAATCTTCTCTTTTCATAACAATTAGGGAGTATATATTTTAATGAAAAATATGCAAAGCTTTTTTTTATAATTCTTTTTATTATTTATTGAGAAAATAAAATTTTAATATTAATTTTTTTATTTTTTTAAATATTTAAATTTTTGATTTTTCCATTCTAAAGTAGCAATTAAATCCTTATTTTCACTGATTACTTCCATATCAGGAAAATCTCCGCCATATTTTTTTGTTTTTTTATAAATTTCTATAATATTATTTTTTTTATTATCCTTTGGATACAATATTTCAAATATAACATCTTCTCCTGGATTAACGTAATTTTCATATTCATAAACCAATATAAATTTATCATCTAATAAATAATATAATTCATTTTGTGAAGATCCTGCAGGGCCGTCTCCAAAAGACCAATTTATATTTAACAGTATTATGTCCGGTTTAAATCCAAGATCTTTTAATACATTAAAGGTAGAGTTTGATTCTACCGGTTTTTTCTCAAAAGGATCATCAGATATCAATAAACCATTTGTACATAACTTATAGGAATGCTTATAATCAACCATATATTCAGAATAATAATAGTCTCCATGTGTCAGTGCTCTTGACATTAAAATTTCATTTTTATTATCATTATTAAAATCTGCTTCAATTTCTATAGTACTTATTAATCCGCCCCATAAATAACCAGTTATTTTATTAAATTCAATTTTATACCAATAAGCATTTAATCCATATAATTTTTGTTTAATATCTGTTTTTTGTATTATTTTAATTTTATCTCCAATTACTGCCTGTGCTAATACTTTAGAATTTTGATTAGCCTCAGCTCTGATATTTACTTTATTCTCAAAAACATAATGTATTGTATTGTTTTCCAATAAAACTGCTTGATCATAGACTTTATTATTCTCCGGGTATAAATATGACAAAGTTAAAATAAAAATTATTATTATCTGTATTTTTTTCATAAAATTCCCTCCATATTTTTTTTATTATATGTTTTTTTAATTCTTCACAAAGGTTCATGCGAGTTTAGATAATTAATTTGCAAGACAAAATAAAGCAAATTAATTATCTAAAAGTCACGGTCATGTGTAATTTTAGATTTATTTTTTCATAATATTGATTATTTTTTGAATTCAAAATTATTATTAAAAAAAATAAAATAACAAATAATCCAATTTTATAAATTCTCATTTAAATTCCAAAATTGTCTATTCTTGTAAGCGATTTTAGGTCTTTAATTTGTATAAAAAAGTAATATATACTAATCCCAGATTTGCACTGGTTTTATATATTTTAGCTAAATATTACAATAATAAATATTATTAATAATTATGTTTTTCCCCTTAATTTCGACAAAATCAACGTAAATTCCTTTCCAATTATTTGTATTTAATTTTTGAAAATTAAATTGAGCTTGACCATTATATTCAGCATTATTTTGCTCCGAACCAAATAATATTACTTCACTTTTCCATACATATCCATCATGAATTAATTCATTAAATAATTTGATAAATTTTTCATTTGAAAAAAATAATCGAAAATATTTCATTTTTTCAGAATAATCTTCCAGTTCATCTGTGCTATATAGAATATTATTAATAAGGAAAAAAATAATTAAACAAAAAAATAATTTTAATTTCATATTGATCCCTTTTCTTATATTAAAATAATACTAACGATAGCAATCTATAATCATCATATGATTATTATATGATAAATAAGATGCAGATAAAACAAATTTGTTGCAATTTTCTATATGTCAAATAATCCAGGTTATAAAAAATTTATTACTGAAAATATAATTGCTGTTAATAATACAACCCATATAAATATAAAAAATAAGGCAAAAATCCAATTATTTTTTAATTTTATAGGTTCCTTTTCTGCTTTTTTTCTTGATTCCTCCATAACATCTTTTGGTATCAGCTTTATAGATAAATAAATTAATGCAGGGATAATTAATAGGTCATCAAAATGGCCTATAACCGGGATAAAATCAGGAATAAGATCAATCGGACTTAATGCATACCCTAATGTGAGAATAATGATTATTTTTGGCAGGAGTTTTGTTTTTGGATTTTTATATACATAATAAATTGTAATAATTTCTTTTTTAAGGCTTTTAGATTTTAATTTTAAGTTTTTAATTATTTTATACATACTGAATTTTTAAATTTATTAAAAACTAGTAAATAGTTTTAAAATTTTTTTCTTTAGATAAATATAAAACATATATCCGGAGAATTCAAATGTTTCTAAACAGAATAAAATTTCATAAATCTAATAACCAAAATAATAGTGATGATAATTTTTCATCAAAAATATACCATTTTGTTGCTAAAGAGGAAATGTATCATAAAATAAATAAATTTTCCTCTCAAATAAAACTGAACTTATCAAAAACAATGAGGTTAATCATTGATACAATGATGCCTTTATTAGATTATTATACTCTATATGAACCGGAATCTGAAGAGTTTGATTACAATGAATTTGGAGCTGAGGTAGATATTCGTTTTTATATAGATCCAAATATTTATAGAAAACTCAAGAATACTCATGGGGCAATGCATACTTTTAGTGTAGCAGCTCTAGTAAGAAAAATGATAGAGCTCTTTTTTATTTTAGTAGAAGCAAAAGGGTTTAACTGGTTAATAAATACTATGAAATGCGGCATTAAAAAAATAATAAATCTTCTTTATAAAACTAGAAAGCTTTTAAAAAATACAGAAAATATGGTACATATGTTTGGTAAAGAACAGATGGAAGAACATATAGCTATGATATTTTCAAAAAACTTTACACTATTGGGAGTAGAGTTAATAAAAAAGCGTATATTATTTCAATAATTAAACAATTTTAAAATTTTTATATCTGTTTTTGTCAATATTTTAATTTAAAAAATGATTAAAATTAAATAACACCTTGTTTTTAAATTTTTAAAATTAACAAGGTGTTATAGCAACTATATTTATATTACTTTTTAACTCCGGTAATAATAATACCAAAGGGATTCTCTTTAATCTCAAAATTATTTATCTTTGTTTTATTTAACAACTCTATAATTTCAGGCTTTATATAAGCAGCCTGTACAGATGTAATCAATCCCTGCTTCATAGACCTATTTTTTGTCATAATCTTCATAATAAAAAGAAGCAAGAAACTTATGTTTCTTTTTAAATCACTTACAAAAAATTTGCCCCCCTTTTTTAGCACCCGGTAAACCTCATTAAAAACTTCCACCGGATTAGCCCATTCATGAAGTGATCCGTTAGAGAAAACAGCATCATATTTATCATTTTCAAATGGGAATTTTTTTGTTGCATCAGCTATTACATAATCAACTCTATTTTTAAAACCATATTCTCTAATGTTTTTTTCGCCGATTTTTTTCATGTCCTCACTGATTTCAAGCCAAAAAAGATTGGTATTTTCAGTTTTTTTAAGCCACTCCAATCCTAAATAGCCCGGTCCCGGTCCTATCTCAAGGGCAGTCCCTTTATTAATGCCTGATTTTATGATATCATCCGTCTCTATATAGCCCTTGTCCCTCATCTTTCTTTGAAACAAATCATAATCGCTTACTAATATTTCGCCTTCTATACCATGATCTGTTTCAGGTATTCTTTCTTTAACCATAATTATTCCTCCATATTTTAAAAAATTTTATTTATTAATTATTTACAGCTAAAAAGGATTTAGTAATTGTTATGTTTCTGATTACTATCAATACTGATCCTAAAATACCCGATACTGCTAGTCCAATATCCTGCAATACATTATAATTAATAGCTGCAGAAATACCCATAAGTGACCATAAAAAGGGTATAATTAAAAAAAATACAGGTATTTTTTTATTCGTTAATAACAGTATTCCAAAGGTAAATATAACTGTTGGACAGGGTACACCAAAAGCGGGCAGTTTTGGATAAGTATGTCCGATAATATGCCCGATAATAGGATAAATTACCAATGAATAAAATATAAAAATTATACCGATTAAACTATAACTATTGAATTTAAATATATATGAAATCCTATTTGTTATTACTCCAAAAACAATAAATAATAATGCCTGAATTATAAAAAGTGCTCCAAAAAAATATGCTCCTCTGGTTATAGGCAAGAAAAATATTATAAAAAACAAAATACCATTCCATAACCAATAAATAGATAGAATAATATTGATTAATAGATCACTGATTTTAATCTTTTTTACAACCAGAAATATTACAAAAACAGCCGTTAAGCTCAATATAATTTGATAAGGCCATACAGCTAAATTATAATTTTTAAAAACATCAAAAAATTGTTCTTTAGTAAATGGAGAATCCATAACAACCTCCTTTAAAAAATTTATTTTTTATTAAATAATGTATGAGCTAAGCAATCATCCGGAAAATTTGTTATAAAATAATTTATTAATTCCTCTTGTTTCATTTTACCGATCTTTACAAGATGAGGATAATAGGTATATATAAATCCCGGTACAGACACACCCAATAAACTCATTATATTCGGACAACCTTGTGCTCCCATAAATATCTTATAGACTTTTTCTCAATAATCTTTTTGGATATTAACACCTATTAATTGAGACGCTTTTTTTTCAATCTCCAAACAAAAGTCTAGCGGATATTTATTAAATTTCATTTTTGCATCTTTTATAATCATACCAGGTAAAGACACATCAACTTCCACATTAATATCATGCTCTTCATCTGTAAGATGAGAAACAATTTTCCATAAACCTACATTACTCTCAAAGTAATCAACATTAAATTTTCTTTGATATAAAGAATTCATAAAAAAACCTCCATTATAAAATAATTATTTATCGATCGATATATTTAGCCACCAATTACTGTCCAGTTCTTTGTGCTTTCTATCCCTGATTCCCTGGAAAATCATATAACCGAATAAAAAGCTTATTATTACAATTGTCAGGTAAAAAACAAAATCAATCTGGTTAAATATAGTGCCCCCGACAATAAGACCAATGGCCCCATTAGTACTGTGAGCCAAAGCAACAAAAATTAATGATTCCCCCCACAAATAGAATAAAATCTGTGCTGTAAATGATAAAAAAAGCATAATTTGAAAATATAAAGTCAATCCAGCAGGGAAAAAATGAAATTGAACAAGATGATAAAGAGAAAAAGCTAAAGATGTCAAAATTATCCCTGGTACAAGGCCAAAATTTTTTCTTAATATTGGGAATAAAAACAACACAAGTAAAGGATAATAAGTTACATGAAACAATAGAGTTGATATATAATGAATAATAAAATCAGTCAAAGCAATCCGCATTCCCAAGATTGATTTTATTGATTCAAAATTTACTAAAATTACATAAAGCGCAAGGATTAATATGACTAAAAGCCAATTTTTATTCCTAGGTAAAAAAGAATGTTCTAATCTCCATTTTCTAGTCAGCCAAACAGGTATCATTATACTGAATACCGGTATTGCAATAAATCCAATTAAAATACCAGAGATAGTTTCAAAAAGTTCGCTGTTTTTTGAAACTCCAATTTTACCAAAAACATTAGACAAAAAAAGTACAGCTGCATATAAAAAATAAATTAATAATGCAATTAACAATTGCTTTTTCTTATTCATCACTATGCCTCCTTAAATATTCTATCATTAATATACAAGCTTGTATATTAACTGTAAAAAAAATCAGGGTAAATCCCCTTTTCTACATAATTATTTAAAGGTTCTTTCAGCCTATTATTATATCAACCGAAAGAACCTTTAAAAACATTTATCAATTATTCTTATTAAATAATGTATGTGCTAAACAATCATCCGGAAAATTTGTCATAAAATAATTTGTCATATCATCTTCTTTCATTTTGCCTACCTTTACAAGATGAAGATAATAGATATATATAAAACCGGGAACAGATATATTTAATAAACTAATTATACTAGGGCAGCCCTGCGGTCCTATAAAGGTTTTATAGGCTGTTTCCCTATAATTATCTCTTATACTGACACCTATCAATATAGATGCTTTTTTTTCAATTTCTAAACAATATTCAAGAGGATAATTATTAAACTTGATTTTTACATCTTTTATAATCATATCAGGAACAGATACATCAACTTCTACATCAATATCATGTTCTTCATCTGTTACATGAGATGCAATTTTCCATGTGCTATCATTGATCTCAAAATAATCCACATTAAATTTTTTCTGGTACAACGGATTCATACTATTTCTCCTAAAAAACATTTTTTTTACAAGCTTGTATATTATCTTAAAAAAATTTATAACAGCTTTCCTTTTTCTAAGTCTTCCAAAAGGCTTTTTAACCAGTTTAATTCAGCAATATAATGATATCTTGAATGAGAAAAAACCGCTTCCGCCAAACGGGGAACTTCCTTTCGTTGAAGCTGTTCATTTTTATGTTCTTCAAGATGCTGCAATATCCCTTCAAAGACTTCGATCCTTTTATTGATATATCCTTTTATTTCATCAACAGGAAGAGCCTTTGAAAAAGCCAAAGCTATATCAAGAGGATAATATTTCCTTTCAAATTTTTGCCATATCTCTCTCAATAATGACAAAAATTCATTTTTTCCTTTATCCGTTATCTGATAAATACTTCTGGATGGTCTATTACCTACCTTCTGTTCGCTTATTTTCTTTACAAATCCCTCCTCACTTAATTTACCTAAAGCAAAGTATATAGATCCAAAAGCTATATTTGTCCAATCACCCATATGCTCTTCTATAATCTGTTTTAATTCATATCCGTAAAGGGGCTTATTTTGCAGTAACCCTAGTAGAACCAGTCTTGTTGACATAAATATTTAACCTTTATTATACAAGCTTGTATAATTATATAATATAATATACTATATGTCAATAATTTAATTAAATAAATTTATCCCTATAAACCAATCATTTTTTTAATTTTCTTTTTAAATTTAATTAAATATACAGGTTTTATTTAAAAAAAATAAAAAATTTTGTACGAGTGTGTAGGCATAGACGACAAAACTCCTTATTAGAGTTATCTTTTTATAAAAATGCAATTTAATATTATTTTAATATTATTAAAAAGTTGCAATAAAAGGGCTAGATATAAATAAATAATGAAATCTAATTATCATAAAATAATAATTATTCTGAAAGGAGGTATCTATGCATTTTTAAAAAGTACAATAAATTTTAATAAGTTTTATTAATGATAAGAGTAAAAACCTTATTTTAACAAAACCAAAATAAAAACAAACATTTAAATTTTAAAGGAGTTACAACCATGAATTTTAGTTTAAAAAAAGTGTCTATTTTATTATTAGTTTTTTTACTATGTATCACAGCACTACCAATCTTTAGTTATAATTACGGATTACCCTATGCATATAATGAATCAGATGCATACCTGCAAGCGGAATATGATGACTGGAAAAGCAGTTATGTAACATCAAGCGGTGCAGGAGTAGACAGTTTAAGAGTAAAAAGAGACGGTAAATCAGATTATGATACTGTTTCTGAAGGTATAGGTTATGGAATGCTGCTTGCTCTGTATTTTGACGACCGGGATACATTTGATAAATTATATAAATATGTACAACAGCATTTTATTTCTACTAAAAGAAGATTAATGCACTGGAAGGTTGATCAGGACAATATAAATGTTAGTGAATTCAGGATACCTGTTCCGCATTCCGGTTCAAATAAAAAAACAACATATTTATTTATCGGTGATCCTACAGATCCTGATAATATATTATGGAAAATAGAAGACCAGCAAAGATATTATATTGACGGGAAAAAATATAACAGTGTTATAACCAGTAATCCTACAGAATTTGTAATGGCTGCTTATTGGGACAGACAATTAAGCAGTGCTTCTGATGCCGACTTTGATATTGCAGGTGCATTAGTTTTTGCACACTATAAATGGGGAAGCACTGGTGCTATTAATTATTTTGAAGAAGCCGTCTGGATGATAAAAGATATAATAGACATGGATACTTCTAGCGGTTTTGTAAAAAACGGTAATGCATGGGGAGGCAGTGACTGCTGGAATCCATGTTACTTTACACCTGCATGGTATAAGGTATTCATCAAATTTATGCAGGATTTTGGGACACAGGCAGATGCTATATATTCAGCAGGAGGATCAACATATACAGCTGCTAAGTGTATAACTGACTGGAATCTTGTATTAACAACAATGTTTAATGAAATGAATATTATAAATAACATTCCAGGTCAGGTTTTTTACCCTGACTGGGCAGATACATCATCGAGCAGTCTTGTAAAACCTACTGCAAGTGACAGGAAATACTATCTTGATGAAGACAATGATGGGTTAATTGATGACAGAAATACCGACGGAAAAATTGATGAAAATGATGCTTATCAAATGATGAGCTTTAACTACTACTATGATGCTGTAAGAGTGCCATGGAGACAGGCTGTAATGTACAGCTGGTATGGAGATGCCGATGCATATGCAATAAGCGATGAAATTGCTAATTTCTTTAAGGGTAAAGTAACAACCCTTGTTGACGGATATGACATCTACGGCGGTCCATGGAAAAGAGATGACAGAGACGGATTTAATCCGGGTAATGGAGGATTATACCATACAGTTACTTTTATCTCCATGAGTGCCTGTGCTTCAATGACAGGTACAGACACAACTTATGCACTTGATTTTTACAATGAAGTTAAAACTCATAAAGAAAAATATGCAGATCAATACCACTATTATGGTAATACAGTAAGATTATTATCTCTTCTTTATCTTTCAGGAAGATTCATTAATTATTCAGATCAACCGACTGCAAATCTAAGAGGCCAATACTGCACAAATATAACCAGTACAAACACTGATACAATTTCAGTTAAAGTAAGAGTCTATAATGATGATACGGTAGATCTAAACATTGATGATATAGTTATTAAATACTGGTATACATTTGAAGGATCAAACCCGGATGTAGCAGAAATAGACTGGGCAGGAAAACTCCCTTCCGGAACTCCTATTACCTCAAATGTCAATGTAAATGTTGATACAGTATCACCTCCTCAAGGCGGACAGGATAGAGTACTTGTTACTTCTTTTAATTCCGCTGCCGGTATACTTAAACCGGGTGAATATGTAGAATGCCAAATAAGAATCCACCATTCTGTATGGGCATCATATAACCGCTTTAATCAGTCCAATGATTACTCTTTTGGAGGTAATACAAACTTCATAGACTGGTCAAAAATAGCTGTTTACTTTAGTGGTAAACTTGTAAGTGGAGTTGAGCCATAAATAATTATCTCTAAACTAGTAATAAATTAATAAAAAAAACAGGGAGATCTGCTTTGTCTATCCTCCCTGTTTTTTTATCAATATATAAAAAAATAAATAAAATAATTTTAAATAAGCTTTTATAATATACAAAATCACTTGCTTATTATTAAAATTCACAATAAATATAGAATAAATCATATTTTTATAATAAAATATTCATATTAAATTATAAAATACTAAAAAATGGATAATATTTTTATTAAATTAATACAAAATAAAAAAATCAACACCCTTGAGGAGTTAAAAAAAGCCTACAGGAAATTTGCAAAAAAAACTCATCCTGATATTGTCGGCTCAGATCAGTTTGTTGAAAAATTTATCAAATTTAAAGATTATTTTGAGGAAGCTAAACATTATTTGCAGTCAAATATCAGCTTTTTTGATGAAAATAACTTAACCATAAAAAATAATTATCGCTTTTTATTTTTTCAAGAATTATCAAAGCTTGATACATTAGAGATGCCTCATAATAAAAGTAATAAAATAATTGAAGAAAAAATAAAATCTTATAATGAAGCAATTTCAATATTATTCAAAAAATGGGAAAAAGACTATTATAATTTATTTAAATCGGCTAACCTCGAATATAACCTAATAAAAAAAGAAAAGCCCAAAAATAATCTTGCTAATCTCCGCAAACCCTCTCTTTATTTTAATTTAAAGCCGGTTATCTTTAATATATGCAACTACCATATTACAGGATTGCAATTTTATCAAAAACAATCAAAAAGAAGCCTGGATACTATTATTAAAAGACTTGAAGAAAACAACTTTTTTAGTTTAAAAAAATATCTTTTGTTTTTAATAAAAGATATGGATAACGGCCCTGCCGTATTCGGATAAATAGATATAAATATTCATATAAAAAAATTATATCATCCCGGAGGCTTTTACTGCGTTTATCAGCGGTTGCTTTTTAAAAAAAAATATAGTAATCATATAAGATTGACAAAGTATAAATAATATTAATATTATTTATTATTATAATATGGAGTAATTATTATGGTTATAATGGAAATAAGTATAGTGCCTATAGGCACAAAAACAGCTTCTTTAAGTAAATATGTTGCAGATGTTGTTAATATTCTAAAAGAAGAAAAAGGTATTAATTACACCTTGACATCAATGGGGACCATTATAGAAGCCGTCTCTATTAAAAAACTATTTGAGATAGCAGAAAAGATGCATAATGAAGTTTTTAAAAAGAATATAAAAAGAGTAGTAACAACTATAAAAATAGATGACAGGAAAGATAAAGATAATACTATTGAAAGCAAAATTAAATCTGTTGAAGAAAAATTAAAATAATAATTAAATTTTTTTAATGATTAATTATAAATAATCAAGTATATAATATAAAATCATATAAAATTAATAAATTTTATCGGGTAATGTTAAAAATTATGAAAGTTTTAAGTGTTCACTACGAAGGACACGAAGATTTACTGAGTTAAATTTTAGAATTGAATATAATATTAAATTAAAATTAATAATTAAAGTGTTAATTTATTAAATATTATAATTTAAAATTAGCTAATTTTCTTCATGTACTTCGTGGTAAAATAAAATAGTAGGAGAGAGTTTTAATCTCGAAAAAAGCAAGAGAATGATGATCGCAGAGGATATTTTGAAAGCAATGAGTTATATAAATAAAATATAACCCGGCTCTTAAAAAAGCCGGGCATCATCGAAATTATAAAAAATAAACAAAAAATATTTTTTCATTAATGATTTAAATTTCATTATTTAATCTTTATTACTTTAATTAAGAGAAAATCAATTAGTAATAAATACTTCGAATTTTATCTCTAATAAATATTCCACTTTCAGTTAAATCGCTATCTTTCCAACCGCCTAATGTATTTGCTCCAAATCTTAATGCAGAAGCAGCTTCTTCTTTATCGCAAATTGACCAGTTACACCAACTAGTTTTATAATTATAAAAAGCTCTTATCCAATCTAAACTATCATCCAGATATACAGCTCCATCAGATCCTCCATCTGACCTACTAGTACCCCATTCAGTAGCAAAAACAGGTAGATTGTACTCTACAGCTCCATAATAATAATCATAAACTAACTCGTTATGTGGTGGAATGAGATTATTATTAGCATCTAAATTAGGAACACCATGACTTCCTGCATAAAAGTGAAATGTATATAAAATATTTCCATTATCAGAAAGATTAGAAAGATCAATATCATTATATGGATTCCCATTAATTAAATGATCTTGATTGATCAAATATGATAATTTTCCACTCATTCTCGGTGTCCCAAGAATAATGATATTATCTTTTGCAAATGTATTATATCTTATTATCTGAATAATGTCATTATGATATGGAGCAATTTCTGCCCATGTATAAGAATTATTCCAACCTATTCCATTAATATTATTATTTTCTATTGATGGTTCATTCCATATTTCATATATTACATTATCATATTCTCCAAAACCAGCTACTGTCTCAAAGAATTCTCTTGCCTCAGCTATATGCATATATGCATCATGAATATGCCAATCAATAATAACATATATACCTTTATGAACACAGGTCACCACTAATTGTTTTAACATTTCAAATTGTTCTTCTTTATGAAAAATATAGCCAGAAAGATCAATTCTCTCTCCGTCCATATTATGTGGATCGACACCAATAGGTATTCTTAAAACATCAATATCCCAGTCATCAACAAGCCAATTTACCACACTTTCATTTGCAAAATTATTTAATTCTGGATGTCCCTCTGCTACCATCCAGTTTGTCCAGAAAAGACTCATACCTTTTAGATAAACTGGATTACCAAGATAGTTACATAATTGTCCATTAATTACTCTAAGACCACGATGTATTGATACTATATTACTACTAGGACCATTAGCAGGGCCAAGAGCAAGATAAGCAACAGTTTCTTCAGGATGATCCTGATCTTCTGCTTCTTCTTCCTGCATTCTAATATCAAATCCATCATTATATGAAGGATTACCACCTCTATCAAATATAAAACCATCGGCCGTGATATTTTTTACTCTTGTAACTATCGGAGCAGTACCATTATAAGTTTGTGTAGCCGACATAAGAATCGGATCACCACCTGTAAAGTCATTGTTAAATTTACGATGTGTAAAATTATGTCCACTCTGTGACATATTAAAAGAATCAACCTCGAGAATAAATTCATATTCTGATTCATTAAGATAATGTTCTTTTCCCATCTGATGAGTACCTTTTTCAAGTACCATATAACAGATAGTTTCCGTAGTATGCGATACGTCTAGATAATGCCATTCTTCAATTTTAACATCAAATGTAGTTCTTGTAACACTTTTTATACGTGTATGACATGGATCAACTCCATTATTAGAAATTACAGAAGCAAAAACAACCGGATTGCTATATGTTCTGGAATAAGATATCCTATCAAAAGTATGTTTGCTTGCATTTTTATCAATATCAATCATACCAGTTTCTCCAATAACATTATTATATTTATCCACAATAAGCCCGGGTCTCATTTGGAAAGATGCTATAATTTCTTCTGCATGATTCATTTCACTATCTTTTGATTTTTCTTCTTCGATATTTCCTATATAATAATATTTATTTCCGGATACGGTTTTATAAATATTAATATGCGAAGTATCCGATCCATTATATGTCTGCATGTCAGAAATTATACCCCAATTATCAGAGGTAGGATAATATCCTATTGTTGTCTCAGTTTGAGTTGCTTTTGCTGTTCTAATTATAAAAGGGCCAATTCGATAGTTCTCTTTAGTAGTAGCATCAGTTGGAACTTCACTTCTTGTTAACTTTTGATCAAAATTAATATTTTTAGATGATTCATTTTTAGATTTGCTTATAGTTCCTTGTGGTAATGTACAGGATATCCCTACAATTATTAACATAGTTAATAAAGGTAAAAACATTGTTTTAAACCTTTTAATCATAATTTCTCCTTTACTTTTAAATTTAATTACAATGCAATTTTTTTTAAATTAATTAAATAATATTTATATAAAAAAGAAAAAACAATACCTCCTTGTTTATAATTTTAATTTAGTTTAAGCACAAAATATTTTGTGCTTAATTACAAATTGCCATGTAATTATTTTTATATTCAAAGCCCAGTTATTTACAATAACCTAAAGACTTTTTTTAATTTGATTTTTCTCACAACTCTTATTCTATTACCAGTACCAATACCATTAAATTTTGTTTAATATGATTTAGTTTGATTTCATTCGATTAAAAAAAAATAATATCTATTTGATAATACAAAAAATTTTTCCTTATCTTTCTCTTTTAGAATTTACAGAATGATTATATTAATAAAATAAAAACACTAAATATTCAATACTATTAATGTATTACAATTTTGATGAATAATTGATTACAAAAATTTAATAGTATTTTTATGTCTGAATTAATGATATAAAAGATATTAATTAATTATTATAATAAGTAGTATAAAACATACAAAAAAGTTATGATATTAATTCTGCTATGATTTTTTTTTATTATAGAATTAATTTTCATAAAAACATTTTAATAATTGAGATTTATTTATAACATTGCATTTATTAAATATTCTTCTAACATGAGTCCTAACGGTATTTATTGATATGCCTAAAATATCCGCAATTTCTTTATATTCTTTTCCTTTAATTATCAGTTTAATCACTTCTTCCTCTTTTTTTGACAATCCATAAAATATTATTTTATCTTTCAAATTTTCTTTTTTAGTAATATTTAATTTTGTGATTTCTTTTTTTAATAATCTATTAAAATATTTATTAAACTTACTATAAGAAATTTTATATTTTCTACTTATTTTTTCTTTATTTACTATATTACTAATTTTGTAATATAATTCTAACAAATCAAATGGTTTAGTAATATAATCTATTGACCCTGTTTTTGAATACGCTTTTATTTTATCTATATCAAAATCTTTTGCAGTTAAAAAAATGAATGGAATTAAATTATATTTTTTACTTTTTTTCAACATCTCCCCAAATTCAATACCATCCATCTCAGGCATCATAATATCCGAAATTATTAAATGGGGAGTAGGAATATTATTTATTTTTAATATTGCTTCCTTACCATTAAAGGCATAATAAATATTAAACTGTGAATAAAATTCATCCTGAATAATTTTTATTATATTTATATCATCATCAATAATAAAGATTGTTGCTAGATTTTTATTAAATTTTTCTGGTTTTAATTTTATTATTTCATTTGAAATTGGTTTAGATATTTCTATTTTTTTTAATGATATAGCTATTTCATTTGAAGCTGGAAATAATAAAGTAAATGTTGTTCCTTTATTTATAATACTTTCTGCGCTAATTTTTCCATTTATTCTATTCATTATTTTTTTTACAATACTTAATCCAAGTCCAAAACCATAATATCTTTTAGAAATCCTATAATATGGCTCAAATATATTATTTAATTCTTCTTTGGGAATACCTATACCGGTATCTTTTATTTTTAGTATAAAATTATCATTTACTTTTTTTAATAATATAAATATTTCACCATTTTCTTTATTATATTTAATTGCATTATCAATAAGATTATTAAGAACAATATCAAGTCCTTTTGGATCAATCTTAATATTAGCATTTTTTATATTTATTATTTCTAAATTAATTTTTATCTTTTTATTTTCTGAATTTAACTTAAACATTTTTATTTTTTCATACAAAATATTTTTTAAATCAATTACACAAAGTTCATTATATACATCATCACCTCTCTGGTATTTTTCAATTATCAGAAAATCATTTAATTGTTTATGTAATTTTTGAAATGTAGTCCAGATTACATCATTTAAAATATATATCTCTGGTTTTAATTTATATTTTTTTAACAAATTTATACTTTTTGGAAAATTATTAAAAATAACAGTTGTATGATGCATCGCTTCATGAGTTAACATTTGAAAGAAATTTGTTTTTAAAGCATTCGCTTTTTTTATTTCCTTAAATGCATCTTCTAACTCCTTGGTACGCTCAATAACCTTATGATCAAGATTATTTTTTAACTCTTTCAAATCTTTATGTTCTTGATTAAAAGAATCAGTTAGCGCGAAAGCAATAATTAAAAAATGAATAGTGAAAACAATATATATAATTAATTCATGCATTTTAATATTTCTAAATACGAAAATCCCAAAAACAAAAGAAAATATTGGCACTATTAAAAAACTAATAAATACTGTAGTTTGTTTTCTTTTTTTATATAATTGTAGTTTAACATAAGAATAAATAATGAAAATAAATCCGACTAATGAATAAAAACCTAAAAATAAAAAAAATATTTTTCTAAATAAAATATTTTTTGTAAAAATATAACTTATAATGCAAAATATACATAATAAAAAATTAAAAGCATAAAAAATATAAATAATCCATTTTAATACTTTTAATTTTTTTATATCAAAAATAATAAAAATAAATAAAGTTGTTGCGCCAGAAACAGAACAACCAATTATAATATAGAAAATATTGTATATATCTTTATTAAAAAAAAAACTTTTTGTTACATCTATATGAGCAATATATAATAAAGCACATGAAGTAATACAATATAATCCATATGCAAGATTGCTTAAATCATTCCTTCTTCCTAAAAAAACATAAATATAATAAATTGATAATACTAAAAAGCTTCCACATAATAATAATACAAAATCATTCATTATTACTCCTATGAAATATCAACATATTTTTTTAATATTTAGCAATTTGTTGCTAAATATTTATTTTTATTTTCAATTTGAACTTTTGAATTATAGTAATAATTAATATTAAAAGTTTCATTTCTTTTAAGT
>Ga0209164_1001064_pt1 | contig 41621 bp, 32 predicted proteins | sample MTBNYHSulfiMetaG_FD_187458 | JGI IMG/M metagenome (GOLD analysis project Ga0209164, IMG submission 187458) | Enrichment culture microbial communities from rom New York Harbor, USA that are MTBE-degrading - MTBE-NYH (New York Harbor Sulfidogenic)... | ecosystem: Environmental > Aquatic > Marine >... | reverse complement strand
TAAGAGAGAAGAGGGCTGTTAGAGACAGCTCTTTGGTGATCTGTGTATCCGACAGCATCCTGAATCATCTTGGACAGGCTATCTGTCCAGGTCATGAGCAGAAGATGCGAGTCATCGACAATGGCGTCAATTTGAGCTATTATCAGTTTGATAAATCAAAATTCTTAGAAGACCGGATAAGGATCTGTTTTATTGGGAGTTTCAGTTATTGGCACGGGACTGAATACATCGTTCCAGCGCTTAAACCGATCTTGGAAAAACAAGGGGAGGTTGATTTGCTCTTTATTGGTTCCGGGCCCAATCTCGAGATGGTGAAAGCAGGCCTGAAAGACGATTGTGCCAGTGGACGGGTACGGTTTACCGGACGGATCCCAATAGAGGAAGCAGCAAAGGAATTGAGTTCGTGTCATATTGGGTTCTCACCCCATAAACCGGGGGTTCTTGGGGCGCCTCTTAAAACCAGGGAATACTGTGCCGGGGGGTTAGCGTTAGTGGCGAGCGGAATCTCCGGTACAGAGTTTATAGAAGAAAACGATTTGGGGATAGTTGTAGCGCCGGGTGATGTTCATGGGTTTGAAAAGGCATTTGAAAAGCTGCTAAGTGATAGGAACAGGATGATGGCAATGGGAATGCGGGCGCGCCGATATGCCGAGCGACACTTGAGTTGGGACGACAGCGTCGATAAGGTTTATGCTGCCTGCAAAGAGGTCCTTGAAATGAATTGACAAACTCTGCCCGCAATAAGAACTCGGATAGATTTGAATGCGATTGACGAATTATGAATAGAGTACACTTTCTTTTTGAATTGTTGCTGAGGATTTTGGGTTTTCACCTGGTAAGAAGTCAAATCAAGAACCCTGGGAACCCTATCACCTTAACCTACTCTGTAACTTCGGCATGCCAGTCCAGGTGCAAAACATGTAATATCGGGAGGAAATATCAGGAATATCCGGAACGAAGAAAAAAGGATCTGAACTTAGATGAAATCCATAGGATCTTCAGAAGTCTTGGGCATGTATATTTTTTCAACATCAGCGGAGGCGAACCTTTTCTCCGAGGAGACCTGCCTGATATTATCGATCTCGCTTGCAAGCACTTAAAGCCCAAAATCATCCATATCCCCACGAATGCCATCGCATCTGAAGCGATTGCCGGAATGACCAGGCGATGTCTTGAAATCATCCGACGGCATGATCCCCAGTTGCCGCTGACCGTTAAGCCCTCAATAGATGGGGTCGGCGAAGTGCATGATGAGATCAGGGGCGTGAAGGGTAATTTTAGGCAACTGGAGAAGACGATCGGACATCTGAAAGAAATTGAAAGAGAGTACGACAACTTTCACCTGGAATTAGGCACCGTTGTTTCAAGATTCAATATTGACTATTTGTCCGAAATTGAGGATTACGTCCATTCTCTCGGAGTCCAGAGCTATCGCAATGAGATCGCTGAGAATAGGACCGAGTTTTTTAATTTGCAGGATGATATCTCCCCCGATCCGGACACCTATGAGAGACTTATTGAGGAATTCTCAGCCAAAATAAGACGGAATATCAAAAGAAAGCGGCAACTGACGCGCCTTTCCGAGGCGATTCGTCTCATCTACTATGATCTGGCGATAAAGATTCTCAAGGAAAGGCGTCAGGTCATTCCTTGCTATGCAGGTATTTCAAACGTACATATCAACTATGACGGGGAGGTATGGCCGTGCTGTGTATTGGGGTATTCAAAACCGATGGGCTCTTTGCGGGACGAAGGATACAATTTTCAGAAGGTCTGGTATTCCGAGCAGGCGAATCGGGTGAGAAAATATATTAAAGAGAGAAACTGCGCGTGTCCCTTAGCCAACCAGGCCTATTCGAATATACTGTGCAGCCCTGCATACTTGCTTAAAGGCATTAAAAACCTCATTGTATTTTCAGGAAGAGGTTAGAGATAAAGCAATATTGGCAATTTACCGGGATGCATCATGAATTACACAAAAAGGAGATATATTTCCATAGCAGATGTAAGCAAAATTCCGCTTTATTTTTGTTATATAGCAAGGTGTTTTCGTGTATTTAAGCAGCCAATATTATTTATCGCAAATTATGTGGCTGTGAAGTCTCCAAAGGAGAAGATGGTATGCCTGCGCAACGGGTTTGCTATCCATCTGTCTAATGCCCCCGAAGATGTCGTAACCCTGTTTTTAATTTTTGCCAAAAGGGAGTATGGATCAATTACCAAAGACGGCCTGGTTTTGGATGTTGGGGCTAATATCGGAGCCTTTTCTCTGTATGCGTGCATGAATGGGGCAAAACGGGTCTACGCATTTGAGCCGAATGCACAAGCCTATGATCTGTTATGCAAGAATATATCAACAAATAACTTGTCGGATATGATTTTCCCAAGAAGAGTGGCAATTAGTAGCGAAGCCGAAACACAGGTCAAATTTCCTGTGAATGCCAGCCCACAAAATAGGATAATGGGGGATGATGCCAGAGAAGGCTATGAACTGGTTAATACGACGACCTTGAAACGCGTCTTGAGTGAGAACAGGATCTATTCGGTTGACCTGCTGAAACTCGATTGCCAAGGAATGGAGTATGAAATCATAGAGAGTCTCGATGAGGCAACGGCTGATAAGCTTCATGCCATTAAGATGGAATATCACCATGCCGATGAAGATAGACTGATTTCACCATTAGGAAAACACAATCTGCATCTGGTCTTTAAGAAGAAAAAATCAGAATTACTGGGAGATTTATGGTTTTTAAAAAGGGAGAAATAGACATGCGGTATTGGACGGCAGATTGCGTTTCAGCTTCCCTCTCAGACAAGACACAGAAGGAATGCCTTTTGTAAGAAGAGGGCATGATGGTCTCCATCTACAGGGTTTATGTAGGTGCCAATAGATGGTTCAGCATTTCCATGGTATTTACCTGTGCCAGACCATCCTCGATCGGAACAGGCATGGGAATGTTATTTCTTACTGCATGATAAAATTTCTTGATAAGCAGTTTGTGTCCGGGTCTCCTCTTCAGGTGTCCAGTTCCAATAAGGATAAGATTGGAAAGCGTCACAAGCAATCTTTGGAAGGATTGTTCCACAGTTACTCCCATCCGTGACAATATAAGAGGCAAAGCCGGTCGCTGGCGCTCGATGCTGTAAGTCAGGTCCATCATATTGATATGGATCGCTCCACGGGTTCCATAGATGTCGATGCTGAAGTGGTCATAATCCATATTGTCTATCATTAGAATCCGACCCAAGGCAGTATGAAACTGGAGTTGAAGGGCATATCCAAGCAGCACTTGAGAATTATTGGCGGTTTTGCCGACATATTTTCCCTGAAATTGCAGGCTGCAGCAAGGGCCAAAAAACGACTGAAGCAAATATATGGGATGAGGTAGATATTCGCCTGCGATGCCGCTGGCAAGTTTATAAGCCCAATGATCCGGAACTATTGTACCCTCTTTTTGCTTTTTGCTTTTGGATAGGAAATACCGCGCTTCTCCGTAGACAAGATGCCCGATGACTCCCATTTCGATGATCTGCCTAGCCTTGATAATAGAGGGATCGAACATGTGGTTGTGCACTATGCAAACTTGCTTGCCGCTCGCATCCCTTGCACAGACAATTTTCTTCGCTTCAGCGTTAGTTGTAGCCATGGGCTTCTCTAAAAGGACGTGGCACCCGGAATTTAGGGCTTTAACGGTTAGTTCCGAATGAGTTGAAGGTGGTGTGCATATGTGCACAACATCGGGCGTATGGTACAAGAGCAACTCATCAATATTTGAGCCTATTTTCGAAACGTGGCCCCATTGATTCATTGCATTTTTTGCTCTGTCCTCACTAACATCACAGAACCAGGTCACCTCAATATCTGAAATATATTTCAGAGCGTCAAGGTGATGTTCGGCGGCAGTCCCGCATCCAAGAATTCCAATTCGAAGTTGTTTTGCCATTTCAACCTCAATTTCAAGAAGTGTTACGGTTTTAAAACCCTATATAGATTAAGTTCACCTTCCTTGTAATTGAAAGTGGTTGGGATGAAGTTGGAGTCCACAAACTCACCTTGCCTGTATTGAATTCTCCTGACGGGTCTCAGGAATGGCACTTGCAGAGGATCCTGTGAGAGCAAAAAGACATCGCCAAACTTCGCCAAAAAGGTTCTTCCGCGGGCTGAATCCAAAATAGAGGGATCTCGCAAATTGCACACGTTTATATTGTAAAAATAGGACAAGGATGTCTGTGCAACAATCGTATGAGGCTCCCGCAAATCATACAGGAAAAGTAGGTCATTTTCATTCAAGGCGTCTTCTATAAGCTGAAACGAGGAATGCGAACCATCGGCACTTTTGCCTATGAATTGGTAGGCGGCAAAATACAAAAAATTTACTGCGATGATTGCGGTCAAACTCAAAGAAACGATTCTCTTCAACTTGCCCTCCTTAAATAGAAAGCCTAACGTCAGAGAGATGGCGAGCAGGCTGTAGGGAACCAGATCGTTTAATAAATATCGAGTGTAATAATACTGGAAGGGGGTCATATACTTCATGACGGCGGCAAAATACCAAGCCAGGCATAAGAACACAACCAGAATATTCAATTCAACACTATTTTTGCGAGGAAATACCCGGTAGACGTAGTGAAAAAGGAGGCCCAAACCGATTGGCGACAAATACCACATGGCGACAATCAGATTGGAAGAGAGAAGGGAGGCCCAGCCTTGGCCCCCGAGGTTCCACCGACCGCCTACATCATGATCCGTAAAAGAAAACACGTATGCCTTGTAAATGGCCATTATCATGACCAGGGCGAAGGCCATACTGCACATTAGGTTGCCATGTTCAATAATGAAGGCACATAGATTGGTTTTACGGAGATGCGACACCTGCTTTCTAAAAATGACGATAAGCAGCAATAGGAAGATTGCGAAGAGTATTGTTGCTGTTAACTTGGAATGCCATGCCGATGAAAAAAATCTGCTGAAGGACAGATTATAGATGTCATGGGAATATGGAAAGGAAAATGTCAGTCCATAGAGAACGGATACGGCATATAAAGTTAATACGGAAGTAAAGTAATAAACAAGGTGTTTTCTAGCGCGGTCGTCTTGCTCAAATAGCAGAGAAACGATCATTAGAAAATAAAAAAATGGGACATATAGAAACCCTCGTATGTGTGTGAAAAACATGCAACCCATGAGCATTGCCGACAATACAAGATAAAAGGAATAACATTGGCCGGCCCTGGCATGACGGTAATATTTTGCTAAGTAAAGAAAGGATAAGGAGGAAAACGATAGGCTGACGACTTCCGTGACAGGGAACTTGGAGAAAAATGAATGAAGCGGATTTAGGGCGAGCAACAGGGAAACAATGAGCGCTGATAGTCTGTTCCCACCGGAAAGCTCAAGGGCGAGAAAATAGAACGCGACAATAGAGAGGAGAGAGAAAAAAACGAGGGAGTAGACACGATTCTCGTTCCCAACCACTTTTCCGGCGATTGCCATCCACAGTGGGTGTAGTGGATAAAACTGGAAGACATACAGTGATTTGGTTAAATCCGCCAAATAAATGCCGGGGAGATGGTACCCCTCATATCTTTCTTTTTTAATTATGCGGATAGAACGCTGATTCGCGGAATCGTACCACTCTTTTAGGTCTGATTCTATCGCCTTGTTTCTAACATGATCCGTTACAAACGTACTTCCTGTTTTGTCATAGACAGCAGACATATTTACATAAACACCTTGGTCCTGACCGCCTGGGACATACAGATAGGGCTGAAATCGGAAAAACAATGCAATCAGGAGAATGCCGATTAGGGCATAAGGCAATTTTGTGATGCGAAAGCTGAGGTTGAGGTTAAGTAGCTTCAATAATGGGTAGGCAAGCGCTGGTCCAAGTAATAGTGCATATAAAGCGTTAAAGGTGTTAAACACTAAAAGCAATATGGAAACATAGCTCACACATGCAATCAATAAAATGAAGAGATCAAATATGCTGACCGTTTTAATAGCTTTCATGGATGCTTTCCCGGGGCTGAAGATCGTTAATCAACATAAGAAGTTTACTACGAGAGTTCATTAAAAACATCGCTCGGCAATTCTGTGGCGATTGCGTGTTTACAGTTCATACAAATGTATCCCCATCTTAATCTGCCACAGCTCTTTAGGAATACCACTGGCTTTTTCCGGCTCGGTGAACTCATGCATCTGGCTTGTGGTGTGTTTAGACCCGGAGGGAAGCAAGTTGCGAGGCAACGGTTGTGCCCCGATATACAGGAGATACATGGGTCTCTTATAAGGCCTCAGATAACCGGTTACAATCTGAGTCATCTGGGCCAGGTCCCTGTTTAGGGGAAGCCAGATGACATTGTGGTCAAAGGAATAGACAAGGGGAACCGATAAGCGGAGTTCCGAATCCGGGGGGGCAAACATGTCCTTACCGGTTACGAGGAGAACGATCCCGTGGCCTTTCATCTCTGAATTCAGGTCCGTCATGGCCTCATAGGCCCCATTTAAAAAGGGCTTTTTAAAGATATACAGGTTCGGGTGGGCCGTGTAAAGGAGGAGCAGTAACCCAAGGATGGCCGAGAAAGCCTTCCCAGGGATGCCCTTGAGAAGACTCAATCGCGAGAATTGATAGATGCCATACGCCATAAATATGATGGCCAAGGGATAGAACTCCTTGACGTAATAGCGGGCGAAGTACCATTGGTACTCGGTCAGGAATGCCAGGAACAGGAATAATATGGAAAACCAGAGGAAAACCGGCAATGGCAGGAGAATCGATTCAATCTTTCCATGTAGGATTGCGCGAAAAATTCCCCACACAAGCAAAAGCCATCCGGCCATTGAAATGTGGGCCGTGATGGATGAAAAAAAGGTGCACTGGCTGCCGGGCACCGAGATGATGTGCAAATTGAAGAGAGCAAGCTTTAGCCCGACAACCGATATTAACGCGATGGACGTGGATAAGATGATCCATTTCAGCCAACCTGATTTCGTCTCTAACCACCTTCCGGGTTTCGCGTGAAATGTAAAGGGAAAAACAGCCGATGCAAAAACAGCGACGAAAAGTACGACAAATACACCATTGATATCGAAGTTGCCAAGGAACTTCAATCTGTCAATCAGATTGCGATACACATAAAATCCATTGTAGATGCGGGCGGATATGAGGGAGGCCGTAAGGCCTGCGAGAAATGTGTAATAAAATATCAGGATCCGCCGGTTTTCCATTGTCCCTTTTGACGCCATCCTGTGCAGCACAAAGAAAACAATGACAGGGGCCAGGTAAAAGGCGGAACTGAAGTGGTTGAAAAGGGCGATGGCAAAATTGAGGCCGGCCAGCAATGGAAGGGCATAACTTTCTTCCTCCATGGCGCGCAAGACAAACCAGATGCCGGTTATGAGAAAGTATTGAGAGATGATTTCAGATACCGGAAAGGTGGAAAAGAACACCTCAATCCCGCTAAAGACGAGCGTAACAAACACCAAAACCGCGACAAATTCGCTTTTAAACATTCGAAACGCCAGGAGCCCGGCGCTGATGACCGACAGGATACCGAATATGGGGAGGATGTCGGCGGCATGTTTGCCCCCGAAGATCCAGTGACCCGTTGCCAGCAATAGGGATGCAAGGGGATAAAACTGGGGCACGACTCTGCCCTTTGTCGTGTCTTTTACGGTGAACCCTCCGACGAAACGCTCGCCTTCATATTCTCCGGGGATGTTGTCCTGGGGTTTGCCCTGTCTTTGATAAGGATTCCATATGAGGTTAAAGGCGAACGGCCATTTTTGACGAAAGGCATCTGAAAGCAATGTGTCGTTCCGTTCATAGGTCCCATGATGGGCGATCCATGCGGCGATGTTAAAATAGGAGCCCTGATCCTGGCCGCCATGTATATGGGCGCTGGTGGGGTAGCGAAGATATAATCCTCCTGAAATCAGTAGGCCAAAAATGATAAGGTAAATCCACGTCTTCCCGGCGATGGCATGAGGCTTTTGGATCAGCCTCGCTTTATAGAAGAGCCCGTAGAATAAAAGGGACAAGAGGGGTAATCCAAATACGAGGAGGAAAAGCGGCGTGATTTTGGAAAACCAAAAGGAGCCCAGCAAGGCAAGGCAGAGCGCAATCATCACGGTGTTAATGACTGTCGAGGCATTTCCAACCCAGGGTATGAGTTGCTCTCTCAGCGGTTGTTGTTGCCCGCCTTTTGAGTCGCCCCCCACAATCGGTTTCTGAATTCCCATGCTTTTCCCTGAAAAGATTGTCATGCCCGGATATATCCTGTCGATACGGTGTCTATATGGTAACGGCCTTCATAAAGCCTCCCTTTAGCCATCATTGAGGGGCCGCGGGTTTCTCCATGCCGGGGGTTCGACCCATCAGCTGATTCACCCGCATAAGGCTTTTCTTCGCCCCTCTGTGGCCCGGCTCAATTCGAAGGACTTCGTTGAAATGCCGGACGGCTTCCTGAAAGTTCCTCTGCTGGGCGTACAAGGCGCCAAGATTGTAATGGACCTGTAAAAAATCAGATCTCAGATTCACGGCCGTCAGATAGTGGTGAATGGCCTCATCGAGTCTCCCCTGTTCAGCCAGGGCCGTGCCGTAATTATAATATACCTCGACAGCCTTTGGGTTGGTCCGCAGGGCCTCTTCAAAATGCCGAAACGCCTCTTTCACATGCCCCTGGTCATAAAGGACATTGGCAAGATTGCTGTGCGCCTTGGGATAGTCCGGTCGAATCTCCAATGCCTTTCTGAAATGCCTGATGGCCTGCTCCAATTGGCCCTTCTGCGCAAGGTCGGCGCCCAGGATATCGTAGGCCATCCAGCATTCCGGGTTTTTCGTGAGAGTATCCTTCCAAAGGGTTTCGGGCTGAGCAAATGTCTCCGCCCGCTTCCACGAAAGTACTGAAAGGATGCAAATCAAAATCACTGTCGCGCTGACGGCCATCCGGCGATACCCTGTTCCCCAGCCCTTAGACTTATAGACAATCAGTCCGACGATCAAGGAGATGATCCCGATAATGGAGGTGTATTGCCAATGATCGGCCACCAGGGAATATTTCATAAAGTAGATATTGAAAAAGCCCAAAACCGGAAAAAGGGTTATGATAAAATATCCCGATCCGAGCAGGAACGGCCTTCCCCATGTTCTTCTGTAGTAATAGAGTGCCGCCATCAGGCCTGCCAAACAGAGTAACGGCACGAAACTGATCGGCGATAGCTGTGTCGTATCCCAGCGGGGATAGACAAAGCTCAAATTCAGCGGAACCAGGGCCTTGTATATATAAAACCAGACCGCCCAGCCCGCACCTGCCACTCGCGACAGGAACCCATCGTCCCGAACAATGGTTGAGCCGATGGCGTTGTGATACTGAAACCATAGGGTGATTCCCCCCATGACCGCCGAGAGGATGAAAAAGGGGACGCTGCGAATCAAGTCCTTGACGGAGATCCCCCCTCGCTGCCACCAGATCAATCCCAACAGCACAAGTGGGAGCATGACGATGGATGTCTTGCTCAATAAGGCCAACAAAAACGCCGTCAGAGAAAAAATATAAAACCGCCATTTCCCATCTTTGTCGAATGAAAGATACGCCAGTATACTGACCAGGAAAAAGGCCATGGGCAACAGGTTTTTGCGTTCGGTGATCCATGCCACGGACTCAACATTCACGGGATGCACCGCAAATATCAGTGCGGCCAGCCAAGACCCCGGGATCCCCAACTTTGCGAGAACCGCCCAGATGAGCAAGGCATTTAAGATGTGCAGGAGTACATTTACCACATGATACCCAGCTGCATTTTCGCCCCACATCCGCCATTCAAGCCAGAGGGTGGTCGATGTGAGGGGAAAATAGTCCGGGGGATCGGTGGAAAACCAGAAACGATAGAGGCCGTCGGAGGCCCTGATGAGCGGATTCTGGGTCAGGAATGCGTCGTCGTCCCATATAAAGCCCCCATTGATGGCCGGGATGTAGATAATAAATGCGAGCACGCAGATGAGCATGCATCCATAGATCACCCGCATAATGGGCCCATGGGTTTGCTCAACCGGTCGGATCTCTTTACGAAGTTGACGATTTGGATGTTTTCGTTTCAAAATAGGATGCTGCTCATGCAATGATGTGGATTAAGCCTGAATCGTTGTTATGGAGTATGGACTCCATCCACAGCCATTCGCCTATCAAGTTTCCCTGAGAAACGATGTATCTTACACCCTTTTGTAGACAAATATATAACCTGTCGGCCTTTTTGTTTCATCATTGAAATCATGCCTGGTAATCTCCGGCCGTGTGGCATCGGGGCTGTGCCTGAAAAATGGTATCTTTGTCAGATGATATCCGGGCGGTATGCTCGGAAGCGGATTCAGAAAAAAAATGAGCCATTTTGGATTTGTCCTGAAACGACTGTAGTCCCTTAAACCGATCTCTTTAATGATATGCTTCTCACATGGCGAATTTTCAAGGACGTTGGGGATAATGAGATATTTGTCGCCCACATAAAAGATAAGGATTTCGTTTATATACGGAGGCCATACCAGTATGGTCTCCCCGTCGTGGTCGTTGTCTCCTGACAGGGTTTCAATCAAGGCCTTGAACGGGTCTGCCCTTTGTTCCACGATTTCAGCGTAGACCGGCGGCCACCAGGAGAATGTGGAGGGGCGTCCAGGCATGGGCCCGAACCAGTATGAGAAGGTGAATATATTCAAAAATGCAACGATTGCCAGGACCAAAGGAACACCCCAGGCCTTGGTCGCCCCGGGCCTTTTCATCGAACGGGTTAACAGATTTTCAAGGACCAGGAATAGGGGGATCAAACACGCGGCAACGAGATGCGGCATGTATCGCATGAGGGAATACTGATGAGCTGTTTCGAATCCCACCAAGGCCGAATTCACGACGATCTGAATGCCAAGATTGATCAGAATCAGGAGGCAGATGGGGGAGCCGAGCGGTTCAAGGACACCTTTTCTGGCTCTTTTGGTCAAGGCGAGGGCCAATAGAAATCCCCAGGCCAATAATGGGAAAACATTTATATAATCGAGGTCCAAAATGCTTGCCTTGAGACCGATCAAAAAGGAATACACCCATCGGGAGGGATGGTCAAAAAGGAGTTGAATGGTATCGGGCGTATTGCCGGGTATGCTTTTGAGCGAGAAATAAAAGATTACCCAAGAGATAAGCCCTAACAAAAAAGCCGGGATATAGACCTTGAGTGAGGCCTTGTCTTTCAGCACGCCGATAATGACAAATGAAAGCATCGAGCAGAACGCCGCAAGCTGGTGGGTATAAAAAAAGAGAAACGAGAGCGTGCAGTAGAGTATAAGGCGCAATTTCTGAGATTTGAAACGGTGACGATATGTCCACAAAAGAAGGGAAAAGAGGAGTATCAGGAGGGGGTAGTAACGGGCATTCCTTTGAAATAGAAGGACCTGAGGCGATAAGAGGACAAGTGTGGTCACGAGTGCGGCGTGGTTGCTCTGCCTCCTTAACACGGCATAAAGGGGGAAAAATGAGGAGAGGCCGATGATGACAAAGAGCAACCTCACGCCCATGGTCGTGTGACCAAAGACCAGGATCGAGAGCGAAGCCATGTAGTCCTGGGCCCAGGGGATCTTTTTCGAAAGGAGGGTTTGACTGACCGATGCGCAATTGTCAAATACGGAAAGATTGCGACCGTCGAACCCTATGGGAAGGCCTCTCTGGATAATGGTCTTGCCGAAGACGGCGGTGCCTGCCTCATCGCCCCACATGACCGGGGTATCAATATGCCAAAGATATGTAAGGCCTACAAGGAGGAGACCGACGGCAACTCTCCAGAATGTGCCGCTTTTAAAGGTATGTGCGTATTTCATTCCGACAAACCGATTATTCCACCCTTTTGGCATTCTGATCGCGCCTTGGCGTGAACCCATCGGGGCAACGCCCCTCGGTTCCTCATCAAATTCGAGATGGTTGCGTACTGTATGCAACCAACCCTGTCAAGAGATTTTTCCGTTCTTTCTGCGACTCTTCTTCTGGTAAGTGTTGACCGCTCTATTATGTTCCGCCAGCGTTCTGGAGAACTGATGGGTGCCGTCGTTTTTGGATACAAAATAGAGGTAATCCGTCTTGGCCGGAAAAAGCACGGCATGAATCGCGTCTTTTCCCGGGGAGGCAATAGGCCCCGGCGGCAGGCCTCGAATCACATAGGTGTTGTAGGGGGTGGATTGCGCCAGGTCCCTTTTCGTCAGGTTTCCGTTGAAGTCCCTGATGCCGTAAATCACGGTTGGATCACTTTCAAGACGCATTCCCCTTTTCAATCGATTCAGAAAGACACTCGCAATAATGGGGCGTTCCTCGCCCTGTCCGGTTTCTTTTTCAATGACGGATGCCAGGGTAATGATCTGATCCAGGGTCATGCCTGAGGCCCGTATCGTCTCACTCAAGGGGGAAATGATATCAAAGAAACGATTCACCATCATGTCAATGATGGATGAGGCCGGCTGACCCCGGGAGACCCGGTAAGTATCGGGATAGAGATATCCTTCGAGACTGGGGCCGGAGAGACCGTATTTTCCTGCCATATCCGGGTCCGTTGCAAGGGCCAGGAACTGGGCCCCTTCTGCCAGTCCTTTCTTATCCAGTTCTTGCGCTATTTGAGGGATGTCAAATCCCTCGGGAATGGTTACGGAATGTGTGATGACCATCCCCTTGCTCAATATATCGAGGACGTGCAACGGCGGCATGTTGCTGTTGAGGCGGTATTCGCCGGCCTTTATCCTGGCACCGTAACCGGCAATCCTCCCCCACAGCAGGAGGAGGGTCTTGTTGGCAATGATCTTTCTCTTTTCAAGGCTGTCCGCAATCTGTGTCAGGGTCGCCCCTTCACGCACCATAAAAATCTGATCCGGCCCGCCTGGCCCGGATGGACGAACGAGATAACGGGCAACCCCCGCCGACAACAGGATAGCGACCAGCACAACGAGAATACACGCAAAGAAAATACCCCGCTTGGTGTGAATGGAAATAGGCATAATGGAATTCGCGAAGTCGCCGATGTTGGGAAATGCCGACAATATCCGTTTATAAGAAACCCTTATTCAAGACGTTTCCAACACGTTAAGGGGTGGAGAGCCAGCCTCTTCCGCACAGGATTTATAACATGATCGTGACCCAAGATCAAGTGGATACAACCCCCATCAGCCACCGCTATTCTGCGATTGAAATGTCTCTCATGTCCCGTTCGCAGTGTCGCAGCAAGGGCATTTTCAGGGCCTTGCGACACCATTAGACGCTTGTCATATCACTGTGAAAGACAAAACGAGAACCGCTGCCCACCCGATTTCCTCCTTGACCCTGGTCATCGACTACGGTAACTTGTTTTTAATGGCCCATCGCCGGTTGAGCTGATACTCAGGTTTGGTCTCAAATAAACCTGATTCAAGCCCCGGTGCCAGGTTCCAGGCATCGGAGAAAGGCATGACCCACAGTTGGTATATATATCAATAATATCAATTTGTTAGTTGCCTTGTTCCCAAATATTCTGTCACAAAAAACAAGAAACCTCTTTGCACCTTTGGGCGAGTCCCGCCTGGCGGGATTGGTTGCGGGTAATCCGCGAAGAACCAGGAATATCCGGGGTCTCAGCTATTGAACGTTCATCATTTGGAGGAGAATGCCGCATGATTAAGGAAATCGCTGTGCCAGACCTGAACACCGAAGAATTCATCCGGGAAAAGGTTGGGGAAATCAGGGCCGCTGTGGGAGAAGGGATGGCCATAAACGCCCTTTCGGGAGGGGTCGATTCGTCCACCGTGACCATGCTGGGGCATCGTGCCCTGGGAAATCAGTTGAAAACCGTGTTCATTGAAAACGGTCTCATGCGGCAAGGAGAACCCGAACAGGTCGTGGGATTTTTCAGGGACCTCGGTGTCAGAGTTGACGTCGTCGATGCCAGAGAGGCATTTTTCTCGGCGCTCAAAGGGATCACGGACCCGGAAGAGAAGCGGGAAGCGATCAGACAGACCTTTTACAGCACGGTCTTCGGGCGCATTGTCAAAGAGAGCGGCGCCAAACACCTGCTTCAGGGGACGATTCTGACGGACGTGGATGAAACCGTTGCAGGGATCAAACGGCAACATAATGTATTTGAACAGCTCGGGATTGATCCGCAGGAGGCCTTTGGCTATAAAATCATCGAGCCGTTGATCCAACTCCGGAAGGATGGCGTCCGGGTGATCGGCAAGGCCCTTGGCCTGCCCTCCGACTTGTTTGAGCGCATTCCCTTTCCAGGCCCGGCGCTTTCTGCGCGTGTGATAGGAGAGGCCACCCCTGAGCGCATCGAGACGGTGCGCAAGGCAACCGTCATTGTGGAGCGCCTGCTGAAAAACAGCGGTGCTTTCCAATACATGGGGATCCTTCATGAGGACCGCGTGACCGGCATGCGCGACGGCAAGCGGGATTTCGGCCAGCAGATCGAGGTGCGCTGCTGGGAGAGCGTGGACGCTCGGACCGCGACATAGACACGTCTCCCCTTCGAAACGCTTGAACAACTCGCCAACGACATTGTTCGCGAGGTCCCCGGCATCGTCAGCGTCACCTACAATATAGCGACCAAGCCCCCCTCCACCATTGAAGCCGTGTAGTTGAGCGTTCAAAGTGGGCATTTGGATCGAGGCATCATCCATGCGGATTATTGCCGACAATATTCAGATCACAGATCCGCGAGTTGCAAAGGCCTTGAGTGAAATGGACCCGTCGCCTGTTCAGGACCTGGCAAAACAGTGTGAACAGGCGGGGGCCGACATCCTGGATATCAATCCAGGCCCATTGACGCGGGACGGGGAAAAGAAAATGGCCTTTCTTGTGGAGGCGGTCCAGGAGGTGTGCGACTTGCCCCTCTCCCTGGATACATCCAACGCTTCGGCCATGGCAGCCGGCCTTCAGGCATGCAGGAGAAAGCCGATCGTCAACGGGTTTTCCTTAGAGCCCGCGAAGATCGAAAAGATCCTTCCCCTTGCGCTAAGGTTCGACTGCGATATCACAGGCTTTCTCCTCCATCCAAACGGGATGGTGCCGGGCAATGCCGAAGAACGCCTCACCCTGGCGGTTCAGCTATTTGAGGCATTGAACGACAAGGGGGTTGAACCTGAAAGGTTGATTATCGATCCGGTACTGGTCCCCCTGATGTGGGAGGATGGGCCGAGGCAGGCCATGGAACTCCTGACGGTTATTCGGATGCTGCCGGAACTATTGGGCTATCCGACAAGGACCCTGGTGGGGCTCTCCAACCTGACCAGCGGCAGAGGTCCGAAAGAAAAGAAACGTCTGTTGGAGGCCGTTTATCTCCCCATGCTGGTTTCAGCCGGGTTGGATGGGGTCCTGATGGACATATTCCATCAACACACGGTCTCTGCAGCGAGGGCATGCGACGCCATCACACGTCAGGGGACCTTTTCGTGGGAAGAGGTGGCTTAAGGCATTCCGGGTTTGCGGCAATCCACGACCCAATGCCTTCCACCATTCCGAACGAGGGCGAATCAAGGCCTGCACGGTTATGAAGACATTGATCACTGGGATGGGAAACATCGGAGTCAGTCATGGTCGGCTCCTGTCGCAAAACGGCGTTGATATAACGCACGTGGTCCGAAAGGGATCCCCGGCGAGATGTTCGGGCGTTGTCAAGATGGACATCCTTGACATGCGGGGGGACTCACCGAAAGGGTCCGCCTGATGATGCTCGGTCTGCCGCACTATGAACCTACCAGAAAACAGAGCCATTTCAATACATCGCCGGTTGAAATGAAGCGATTCTACCTTGACGTTCTCGAGACCGGGGAGCGACTTGGGGTTGCAATGCCGTATCTGGGGTCTCTGAAGACGACCATTTGCAGGGCCGGCTGAATCCCGGCGGCCCTCTATTTTGTCTTCTCAGGGTATCGGGGCTAACCTCTGGCTTCTTCTCTTTTTGTGGCGGCGCCGGCCTCGTCTGTTCGTTTTTGAACTCTGCGCAGGCTTCCTTCTGATGGGTCCTGGACCACCTCGGAAACTTACCGGAGTTATCCAGCCCTCTTCATAGGATTCTGATCTTGTACCGGAAGGGGGATTTGCTGTTCCCCAAAATAAGGGTCCCTTCCGATCCCTCAAAAAAAATCGGGCCGGGATCCCCTTCGTCGCCCCCCAGCAACCGACCATCCACTATTGAACCGAGATGACTCCCCCTGTCAGAGACCCCTATCCGGTCTCCAATCTTGAGGAATTCCATGTGGTGCCGTGATATCTGAAGAGGTACCGAATCGGCGATCCTGAGATCATTGTACGAAAGGGGATCTCTGCTTTTTCTGCCGATCAGGAACGGAAATGTCCTTATCGGGAAAGGGGTTTCCGGGAGTGAATTGGAGGCGATGGGGGTCAATCCCTCCATGAAAACAGGGGGTCCGGACCGGTCCGGCGTTGCACAGACCCCATCGGAGATATGTTTGCAGGCATCGGGCGCAGCCTGCTGAAGCTGGAGTATTTTGACATGCGATTCTCTCAGGCGCTCGAAGAGGACCTTCAAGATGCTGACGGCTATCTCGGGATCGGTCTGCAGGCTTTCAAAAAAACCATCCCTGTGGATTTCACGGACAATCGTCTGCTCCAGGGCGGTCACCGTGGCGCTCCGCGGTTTGTCGTCGATCATGCTCATCTCGCCGAAGGTCTCCCCGACACTCACGTCTCCCAGACGGACCTGTTTCCCGTCCAGTTGTTTGGTGACCTGGACCTTTCCCTGTTGGATAATATAGGCGGTTTCGCCCACGTCGTTTTCGGTGATGATGACCTCTCCCGGTTCAAAATGACGCAGTGTGATCATGGAAGTCCTCCTTGCATCGATAAGGGCGGCGTCAACCTCCCATCCGGCGTCCAAATACGGAAGCGCCACAGGATCCAAACCCGCGCAGGACCCCTTTTCGGAATTGCCAGCCAGGAATGGTAGAAGAAGGATTGCGTCGTGTCAAGATCAATTGTCAGGAGCGAAACGGGGTTGACCCTTTTCCATTTTGACATTCAATGCCTGTTGCCTTAATATGGACAGTGTTGAATCGACCCTTTTGCGCGGTTATCGGGAGGGAAAGGGGAATGGCGCCAACTATCCTGAAATCAGTTCTGATCCTGTGCTTGTCGGGTTTGATCGTGACGGGGACGCCCCCCGCCTCGTCTGCCGAGGAGGTGCGCGTGGGCGATATTCAGGTTATATCTGAAAAGGACGGGACCGAGAAGGCATGTTTTCTTCTCAACCCGTTTTGCGATCCGAAGATTTTTTCCATCGAGGGAGACAAGCCGAGGATCGTGGTGGACATACCCCACGTGCGTGCATGGACCGGCAAACCGACCGTGGCCGCCAACGGTGTTTCGATCCGGCAGGTGCGCACCCATCTTCACCGTGACGACAAGAGATTGCGGATTGTGCTGGATCTCACGCCGTCCATGGATTACACGGCAGAACCGTTTTATTATGAGGGAGAGGGGATCTATTGTATAGCAATTTCAGCCAAATGAGGCCGGTCAATTGCCTAAGGCGCAAAGCGCATGGCGCATGGCGCATGGCGCAAAGCGCGGGTTCCCCGGTTTCCGATAACGGATAACGGGTTACCGGGTTACCAGGTTTCAGCCTTGTGCTTCGAGGTTTCGCGCCATGCCCTTTGCGCTCTGCGCGCGCCTCATAACTGATAACGGATAACCGTCCACCGTGAAAACCTGTCTGACATGGCCTGCCATCCTGCTGATCCTGTTCCTGCCCCTGTCCGCGTCGGGTGGCACGATCCGCACATCCATGACCACGGTCCAGACCATCACAGACGATGGCGCCATCGAGCTCGATTTCAGGATACGGAACAACGGCGACGTGACGGCCCACAAGATCGCTGTCGCCCTTATGTTGGCCGATACTATCAAGAGATATGATCGGTTGGGCGACAACCCGGCAGGAGGGGAAATCCATCTCAAGGAGACCCTGACGGATCCGGCTCTGAACCCGGGAAAGTACACGGCAGTCATGAGGGTGGATTTTGAGGAACAGACCGGGAAATCTCACCACGCATATCACGTCTTCGAGATCCCTTACCGGATGGAACGCATGCCTGCCCCTAAACTGCCTGTGGAGATGAAGACAACAGGCCCCTGTTTCAACAGAAAGGCATTGTGGGACAAGGAGAACAGCATCTCACTGTTGCTGCAAAATAACAGCCAAGCAAAGGTTCGCCCGAACGTCCGGCTCTTTCTCCCTGAGGGCTTCACCTCCCCGGCGCCCAACCGGGCGTTCAGTCTGGCTCCCGGAGAGAAAAATATCGTTGAGATTCCAGTACGCCTGGGACCGGACGGAAACAGCCCGAGTCCATATCACCTGATTGTGTGGTGCGACCACGATGATGCACACTACTCATGGGAGGTCAAAGGGATGATCACGGTGGAAGACCGGCCCGTCTATTTTGAAGGATACCTCCTGTTAGGGGGGCTGGTGTTGGTCGCTGTTTTTGGCGTGCTTCTTTTTCGCAGGCCCCAGTCCTCGATAAGCGATAACTGACAACCGGTTCCTCATTCCTGGTTGGGCTCCTCCGTTCCTTTGAGCTTTCACCTTTGAGCTTCAAGACCCTTAAGGCTCATTTTGTAAAGCCCATATTCATAGTCCTGTTCCTTTGCCGTTGCCACTTCCTCCAGGTGATACGCGTCACTGATTCCCTGGCAGAGCCGGCGATTCCGCTCGTTCTGGGTGTTGCACCAGTAATTGTGGTGGAAATAGACATGCCCGTGATATTTCTTGATCAGATCTCTTATCAGGCCGGGGTTGTTGATCCCCGCATAGGTTTGAATGGCATTTTGGCCCCATAAGAGGAGCATGGTGGGATTTTGGGTCAGGACAATAGCGCGCTTCGGTATTTTCGAAATGAATTCCTTGGCATACGTGTGGTCGTACCGTGATCCCCAGGCCTCCTGGCCCACCCTGGCGACAAGGGGCATGAATTTGAGAAAGGCAAATGCCATGAGGAGCACTATCATGGCCGACCCAAGCCACCGACGGCCGCTGTCCTGCCCCAGGCATCCCTCCTGCTTCGCGTCCTGCGCGATATCAATTGCGCTCCGGTCCGCATCCGATATCCGGCATCGCGCATCCAGCATCCTGTATCCGGCAGCCAGCCTGTCCCTCACCCATCCTCCCCCCATCCCTGCCAGAACAGCAAGGGGCATGAACGATACCACGGCAAAGCGGACATCGGCCCCGTATTGATAGCTCCCTGCATAGAAAAAGAGAAAGATGCCCCAAAAGAGGAGAAACCATATGAGGAGCAGCAGTTTCCATCTGACGATCCCCCGGAAACAGAAGAGACCGATTGCAGCGAACAGGGTCAGCACCACGGGGAAGTGCCGGTCGTTGAGATAATAGAGCCCATTGGTCGACAGGTTGTGCCCCAGGAATGTCAGGGAGAACGCACTTCCCTCCGCACCCCAGGAGTGCCCGCTGACCGCATAGACATGGAGGACATGGGGGAGGAGAAAGAGGGCGGTCAGGAGGGAGAAGGTCCACACTCTTCTATCGACAAGGATCCTGGGGGAGACAATCAGCAGGATGATCAGGACCAGGGGGGCCACGAATACCGATTCCGGCCGCATCTGAGAGGCAAAGGGGATCAGCAGGGAGGCAACAAAGAGGTGTCTCCCCTGCCGGGTCTTGAGGAAGACGATCAGGGAAAGGACCGTGAGCCCGGTGAAAAGCCCGGCCGAGGGTTCTGCTGCCGCGGTGTTGGACCATATGATGTTATGAGGGATGAGTGAGAAGGCAAGACCGGCCAGAAAGGCAGGGAAGAAGCCGGCGGTGAGATGCCAGCCGATGAAAAAGGCCGTTAAGGCCCCAATGGCAAAAAAGAGGTTGTTGAGCACAAACGCATGGTGTTCATCGACGCCGAACATCTGGAAGACTATGCTGATGAGAAACGGCCAGCCGCTCGGCTCCTTATTATAGGTCATCCAGTGGGGATAATATTCACCATACTCAAAGGTGCCATAGTTGCAATAGCCGGTCTGATCGGCGAGGGCGATATTCTGCCCCACATTGCAGTAGATGTCCTCGTCGTAATAGATGCGGTGGGTTCGGTAGGCAGCAAAGGCGGTGATGCTGAAAGCGAAGGCGAAGAGGAGTAATAGCAGTACCCCTTGCTTGTATAAAAACCGCCTGAACAGGTCTCGTATATCCCTGTAGCAGATGGCAGCGGAAACGAGCAGGAGCAAAAAATTGACCCTCAGACCCCACGGGACCCATTTCTTGAGGAGATTGGTAATTTCGTCCTTTGACCAGTGATCCATCAGGTAAACATCGCTCCCAAGGAGGCACAGGTAGAGAAACAGCAGGATCACGGGGTAGAACCGGTGAGTATAGATCTTTTGAAGTATCCTCATGTATCATCCTGTATGGAGCAGGGAGCAGGGGGCATGGAGTTTGCAGCATAGGGAACAGCGCTCCCGGACCCGACGAACCCGACAAACCCGACAAACCCAATAACCAATAACCATTAACTTCCTTCCCTCCGCGCTTCGCGCTTTCCCCCTGATTACCCTTTCATCACCAAAAAATCCCCCAGAAACAAATACCTCACCTCGGTTCGGTTGAACATGTCCAGGGCATCTTCCGGGGTACATACCATGGGATCGCCATGGATATTGAAGCTGGTATTGAGCACCACGCCCTTGCAGAGCTTCTTTTTGACGCCTATCAGCAGGTCCCGGTATTTCGGGTTTTCATCCCCCACAAAATGTGGACGGCAGGTTCCGTCAATATTGGTGACCCCTTCCATCAGTTGTTGGTGCGCCTCACGGACCCTGAATGCCGCGGTCATGAAACGGTTGCAGCGGATATCCTGCCCGTCCAGGTAAAGGAGTGCATCGGCATCGGTGCCAAGTATGGAGGGGCAGAAGGGCTGGTACCAGACCCGTTTTTTGAGGACCAGGTTGAGGCGGTCTTTGATCTCCTTCCGGTCTGGCCTGGCCACAATGCTCCGGTTGCCCAAGGCCCTCGGACCGATCTCCATCCGTCCCTGAAACCAGAAGATGATCTCCCCATCCAACACGAGTCTTGCTGCCCGGCCGGGGGCATCATCCGATCTGGCATAGGGGAATCCCCAGCGTTGGAGCGAGGCAAGTATGTCGTTGTCTGAAAAGGCGGGGCCCAGATACAGGTCCGTCAGGGTATGCCCTCGAACCCCGCGCCGCTCATAATTGGCCCCTATTGCCGCACCTATGGCAAGGCCCCCGTCCCCCATGTGCGGGAATACGAAGACATCTCCTGTTTCAGGCAGTTGGGCGATCTTCATGTTCAACTTGATATTGGAGAACACGCCGCCTGCCAGGGCCACATTGTGCTCGGCTGTGAGGTCAAGGGCATTCCGGATCAGGGCCAGGGTCCTTCTTTCCAGAACCCGCTGGGCCATATAGGCGAACTGTTCGGAGGGGTATTGCCAGAGTATCCTTTTCAGTTCGCGGTACATACCCATAGAGGTAAAAGGAGACACCAGTTGCAGCCCCCGGACCCCGATCAGCTGCATGAGCGGATTGTCATGATCGGCGATCGGATAGGCGTAGTTGGCCAGGGCCATGACCTTCCCCTCATCCTCCAATTCCCGCATATTCATGAGGTTGGTTACATGCTCGAAAAAAATACCCAGGGAGACGGTGGACGAGATCTTCCGGATGGAGGTCAGGCGATCCCCATTGAACTGCCAGATCGAGCCGGACAGCCCGTCGCCGACACCGTCAAGGGTCAGGACCAGACACGTGTCAAATCCGCTCGACCGGGCCGCGGCCTCAGCGTGGCATTGGTGATGGTCTAAGAGCGAAAGGTTGAAACGGTCGAGGCCTTCGTCCTTTAGCTTCCTTCGGGCATATATGCGGGTGAGACGGCGGGTCAACGTATTCGGGCCCAGTTCGGTAAACCGGTACTTAAACCTCTTTTTGAACGGATCCGACCGCCGGGGCCGCATTTTTCTCCGTCGGATGAGGTAGTATTCCTCCTTCAGGCCCGGCGCCAGGCGCGTGAGTGTCTTGGCCGGATCACTGGTCGAAAGGGCCACCTCCCGGACAGAAGATGCCGGGACCCCTTCGTAATCCAGGCAGGCCCGGATCGAGAGGGAGGGAAACCCCACCTCCAATTTCCGTCGGCGCAGTCGTTCTTCATTGATGGCAAAGACGATATGGTCGCCCTTTAAGAGCGCGGCGCCCGCATCGTGCCCATCCCAGATACCCAGTATATACATGATTGCTTGTCGTCTCAGCCCATGTTCCCTAAAGGCTGACCCCGTGCAGTTGATAGATGTAACGAGGAGTCCGGGGAGTGGGCAACCGGTTTTCCTCGACCGTTTTAATTTCCGGGAGGTCGGTACTCATTTAACGGTTTCACAAAGAGTCTAATAGGGATCTTATCACGAATCCGGAGGGGCTGCAAGACAAGTCTATTTCGCGTGCTTTCAGAGGGGTGAAGTCTCTTGGAAGGCCGTATCTTCGATGGATGGTAATCGGAAAGGAGTTATTGGTTATCGGTCAACAGCTTAGGGATTAGCGCAAATTAGGGCTCGAAGCCCAACGCTGAAAGCTGAAAGGTGAAAGGAACGGAAAACCTCCAACGTGCAACGAGCGACCAGTAACGAATAACCAGCAACCACCATCCAGCATCCAGTTATAACCCCAGGTCGTCCAGTTTATCCGGATTCGCTATTTTCGGATTTTTGAAATTGAGCAGGTGGTTGAATTCATGCCCCAGAATGGCCTGGTTGACAATAATCTGATCTCCCACACGTTTTCCGAAAAGGCATATCTCATTCTTGGTGTTGGCGTAGCCCGCGACAGGGGAACCATAGGCAGCCGCCTTTTCCCAGTTAAAGTGCTTTCGATCCCCAACGACGAAGACCCTCACCTTTTCAAGTTCGATAACCTCGTATACGTCAGGCGTATTCTCGATGGAGGCAAAACCTTGCTGCATGAAGTCAAAACCCAATTTCCGATAATCAGTGGCATGTGAGCCGCAGCCTGCCAGGAGGCCTAACCATCCCAGGCAGCATAAAAGATGGAACTGTATGATTCGGTGCTTTTTCACGGGCAGTGAACGTCCTTCCACGTCGTTCAGTAATTCCTCTGCCCTGTATATCGGTCGTTATGGGAAAATCTTTAGCGGAAAGATCAAGAAGAAGCTTAAAGATGAAAGCTCAAAGCTGAAAGCCGAAAGCTGAAAAGAGAAAGGGGGGGACGTTATCGGTTATCAGGGGGAAGCGCCCTGCGCCCTGCTCCCTTCCCCTGGCGCACCCAGCCGAGAAAGCGAGACATGTTACGGATCATGGGGTGGACGGCGCCTGGCTGGGTCAGGGTCAGGAGCCGTAAAAAGGCCCCCGGTCGCCCATAGAATCTCTTGTAGGCATACCGTCGGAATTCCTCCACCCTGTGGCCGGGCAGGCCGGGGAGGTCCATCCCTGCATGGTCCTGGGCGAAAAGGGCGTCCTTCCTGATCCACCCCTCTTTTGAGGCCAGATCGTACAGCCGGGTGCCTGGAAAGGGCGATGCCGCATAAAACTGGGCAATATCCAGGGGGAGATCCAAAGCCAAGCGGAGTGTTTGGCGCATGGCGCTTTTTGTTTCGCCGGGCAATCCCAAGACAAAATGCCCCGTGGTCCTTATCCCGAGTTCATGGGCCATGGTTACGGCACGCCTTGATTGTTCCACGGTAATCCCTTTTTCCGTTTGTTTCAACACACGCGGGTTTCCGGATTCCAGGCCAAAGCTGATCATCCAGAGGCCTGCGGTCTTCATCAACCAGAGCATTTCCCTGTCCACGGTATCCACGCGGCTGTTGCACGTCCAGGAAATCCTGAGCCCCCGGTTAAGGATTTCACGGGAAAAGGCCTTGACGTATGCCTTGTCGGCCGTAAAGGTGTCGGCCCATATGAAGACGTCCCGTACATTGAAGCGTGACATATTATCCGCTATCTCATCAACGACCTTGGCGACGGGCCGTTTCCTGAGTCTCCTGCCGTAGTAGAGGGGGGCCGTACAGAAACTGCATGCGTAAGGGCAGCCGCGGATGGGCGCGACAATGAGGAAGGGGGCGCCTCTCAAGGGGAGGCGGTAAGGGGAGAGATCCAGGTGACGCCAGGCCGGTGCGGGTATGGCATTCGGTTCGAGGAACGTCCTGTCCGGCGTATGGCGGATCCCGTCCGTGTTCCCGGTGCGGAAAGAGAGCCCGCTGATCTCTCCCCAAGGGCGATTCCGGTCCAGGCAGATCTCGCGGATGGTTTGCTCCGGTTCCCGGCGGATTACCATGTCGATCCATGGATGCCTCAAGGCCGCTTCGGGAAGGGCCGTCACGTGAGTGCCAAAGACGCCGGTCACGCAGGCGGGGGCGCCTTTTTTGATAAGTGCGGAAAGATTCAGGTCATGTGTCAGGGTGGGGGTCCCGGTGGTCCAGAAGGCAAGATCAGGTTGGAAGGCCTCTATCACTCCCTTCAGTTGGACGCGATCAACCCCGACGGCCGGACAGTCGATTACCTTTAGATGGTGCCCGTCTCTCTCCAGGAATGCGGCGGCGGTTGACAGAGACACCGGGGGCCACTGGGTGGCCCACACCCCCGCCTCCTGGGTACACCGCCCTTCACGGGTAAATCCCTTCCCCTCGGGATGAGGGGGATTTAGAAGAATCACCTTGGCCAGTTTGTTAACCCCCTGCGGAGCTCAACGTTTAAAGCTAAAAGCTCAAAGCTGAAAGCAAGAAGAAGCTCGAAGCTGAAAGCTCACAGGAACGGAAAAACCCCAACCCACAACCAGTAATGAGTAGCCGATCCCGCGCCATCTTTCCCTTTTGAAACTTCACGCCATGTCCTTTGCGCTCTGCGCCTTACGCCTTTGCGCGAGACCCTTATCGCTTTCAGCTTTCCCCTTTCCTCTTCCCCATTTAAGCTTTCAGCTCTGAGCTTCTAAAAATACAGATATTTCACCGCGCTCCACACGTATCTAAAGGCCACCTTTTTGACGCTGATCTTGGAATAGCCGGCCTTTCGCTTCTGCTCATGGGTGGGGACCTCGGCCATGCGATACCCCCTTTTCAAGGTCTTGATGATCATCTCCTGCTCGATGGTGGTGATATTTTCCCGAAGACCGAGAGCCCTGAGCACATCAGTTCGGATGGCCCGAAAACCGTTCTGGCTCTCCGAGAGCCTCACCTTGAAGCGATGATTGATGCAGGCCGTGATAAACGAACTCCCCATGAGCCGGAAACACTCGTCAAAGCCCCCGTGCAGTTCACTGGATCCGCCTAAGAGCCGCGAGCCCGATACATGATCGGCCTTCCCATCCAGGATCGGCCGGACCAGTCCGGGGATGTCATCGGGATCATGGGAGCCGTCCGCATCCACAAAGACCGTTATGTCCCGCCGCAGGTGAGGGATGGCGGTCCGGATGGCCTCCCCTTTTCCCTTCCTGTGATCGAATATAACCCTGGCCCCGCATGAACGGGCGATCACTGCGGTCTTGTCTTGAGAATGGCCGTCAATCACCAGGATATCGTCGGAATAGACGCTGCATCTTAGAATGATTTCGGCAAGGGTAGCCGCTTCATTCAAGGCCGGAATGGCAATGCATATCTCAGGAAGGATTTTTTCTGTACGCTTCATCGTTCCTTACTCATGGAAACCCTTGACGTTTAACTGAAACCATCGTATAAGCGATAAGCGATATTATTCCTCTCCCTAACACATATGATCCCTTAGAGCAAGTGGAACGACGAATAGGGTTTAAAGGATGGCGGCTTAACGCTCCCAAGGCTCAAGGCCTATGAGGGAATACCGCTGCCCCAACACGCAACCGGTATCAGCACCGAGAAAGGTTTTTTATGATCTCAGTTCTGATTGTTGATGACGACGTCTCCACCATCATGGATCTTGAGATGACCATCCCTCAATTGGGCTACCGGATGGCCGGGAAGGCCCACAACGGCGCAGAAGCCGTTCAAATGGCGAGAGAACTGCGGCCGGACATCGTCCTGATGGATATTGTCATGCAGGGAGAGATAGACGGCATTGCCGCCGTTCAAATGATAAAAGAGGAACTCGATATCCCCTCCGTTTTCCTGACCGGTTATAATGACGAAGAACTCCTTCAACGGGCAAAGGGCGTGGAAGCGTACGGATACATCATGAAGCCGATCACCGATGCCCAGGCTCGGTCCGCCATTGAGGTGGCCCTTTCCAAAAAGGAGGCGGATGACCGGGTAAAGATGAAAAACAGAGATCTGCATACTGCGCTGGAAGTCCTGCTGCACGAATCCAACCGGACCCTGAGGAAGGTCGAGGAGCGGTTCGTGGTTACGGTCGAGAAAACCCTGGGGCCTTTTGTTCAGCGCTTAAAGGGCTGTTCTCTGGATCCCAAGGCCAAAGATTGTGTAATGGCCATCGATTCCAGTCTCAAGGCCATGGCCGCGTCCTGTTCGGGCAAGCTGTCTTTGCTGGAGTTTACCCTTACAAACAAAGAGATGCAGGTGGCAAACCTTATCCTGAAAGGCAAGGGGACCAAGGAGATCGCCGATGAATTGGATCTCTCGCCAGGCACCATCGACTTTCATCGAAACAACATCCGGGAAAAGCTCGGCATCAAAAACAAAAAAGTCGGGCTGAATGCCTACCTGCGCGCACTCAAATAGCAAAATATAGGGGTAAACCCTATATGTCCCCCCTGTTTTTTCTGTGTTGACTTTCGCCCCCCGTTCTGTTATGGTCCCTTTTCAATTTGCCAAAATGCTAACTATTTGTAAGCAGAAGACATTTTGGCGGATGAACCGCGTTGCCGCCTGTGCGACCAACATTCCTGTCCGTTTTCAGGAATGGAACATACCCAATATCGGAACACGAAACCTGATTACTCTTTTGTCTGCGGCCGTCAGGCCGTTTTGGGGAGGGTGAGCGATGGTACAGAAAATGGTTTATTGGGTCCTTGCAATCGGCGTTTGCCTTTCAGCCTCAGCGGCGTATGCACAAAACCCCGCCGATTACATCAAGCCGGATGGAACGGTCAATGCGGAGAGGCTGGCATCAGACATTGCATCGGGCGCGATTTCAGACCCGGTCGCATTTACCGGGACCCTTGTGTCGGCGGCCCCTGAACAGGCGGCTGCCATCGTGACGGCTATCATCGGTGCCGCCCCTGGGGAATTGGCGGCTGACATTGCGGCAGCCGCTGTTTCTGCGGCCCCGGGCCAGGCCGATGCCATCCTTGCCGCTGCAAAGGCGGCAGCTCCGGGGGAGGCCGAGAAGATCAATGCGGCCGTGGCCGCGGCAAAAAAGAAGGCAACCGAGACCGTATCTGAGACCACTGCTGAGACGACCACTGCTGAGACCACCACCTCCACAACCACCTCAACCACGACCACCACCACCACGACAACAACCACAACCAGCCAAGAAACAACGGTAAGCCCGTCCAGTTAATGGGTTAGAATATTTTTCAGAATTTTTGCCTCGCGAATCAATTCTTAGGGGGAAAGAGGGATGAAAAAGAGGTCGGTTTTTTCCACATACCTGGCAGTTGCCCTTCTGATTTTCCTTTGCTCTCAGGCCGGGGCTGAAGTCATCTGGCAGGAAGGCGCCATGACGGTTGAGGACGAAATGTCGGAAGAGGGGGGGAGGATCAAGATCGGAAAGCTCAAGGTCATCCCGGCCCTCAAGGTGGCCGGCGTGTATGACGACAACATCTTTCTGGGGAATGGGTATACCAACAACCCCAACAACCCGGGGACCATGGTGAACGGAAGTCTGACAAAACCCCTTGAGTCCGACTATATCATGCATGTCATGCCGGGGCTCCTTCTCAATTACGCCCTTCCCGGGGGCAGGGGGAACGTCAACCTGGGATACGAAGGGGACTGGGCGTTTTACAGGGATTTCACCGTCCAGAACTGGAACAACCAGCGGGGCCTTTTCAATGCCGACTATACGGCCCCTGCCGGGCTCCTCCTGGGGATCAGCAATATCTTTAACAGCGGAAACGATCCCTACGGCGACGCTACCCAGTATGCCCTCGGTTACACCAGGCAGCGGTGGAACAACGACCTCAAGGCCAAGGCGGGATGGGATTTTTTTAACCGGTTCAGGGTCATCGGCTATTATGACTTCTACAAACAGAAATATGACGATGACCGGGACTACACCCAGAATTGGACCACCAACAAATTCGGCATCGGGTTTGAGATGCGGGTCCTCCCCAAGACCTGGGCCTTTGTCAGGTACCGTTATGAAATGCAGAATTTCGACACCAACCTGTTTGGCACAACCGACCAGAACAATGCAAGCAACAAACAGAATATCGTCAGCGGCGGTCTGGCATGGGATGGCGGCGGAAAATTGGGCGGCGAACTCAATTTCGGTTGGTCATGGCTCAGTTTTGACAACGATTTTGATCAAAATGCGAGGAAATACGAAAACAACAACACCTGGGTCGCCGCTACGTCCATCGACTACCAGGTCCTGGCCAGAACGAGACTGACCCTCAATGTGGCGAGGGCCATGAGGCCCACCGGCGCTGACAAACAGGAATACTACGATGATACAGCCGTAGGAATCAATCTCTCGCAGGACCTCCCCTACAAATTCAGCATGACCGCAGGTTTTATCTATGCGAAAAACGATTACAATACCCAGGTGAGCGCTCTCTCCCGGAGCACCGACAAAAGGGAAGACGACAATTACAATGCCAATGTGAGTTTTAAATACAAGATTCGGCCCTGGCTGGACGCCAATCTGGGGTACCGTTACATGAAAAAGGATTCCAATGACGTGACCCAGTCCTTTACCGATAACCAGGTGATGCTCTCCGTAGGGGCCTCTTATTAGCGCCCGTGCGCCCATGTCAGCAGGTTGTGAAAAAGGGGGCTTCCGCTCCCTTTTTTCGTCCGCGAGGCCTCCCGCCATGTGAAAAAGAGATCCATTTCTTGTTGATTTTCCAACGCCAAATGACGATACTGACACGTTGAGGTGAAGAAATGGAAGAGGCCTGCGCCCTGTCCGCCAGGCCGGTAGGGTGCACCCGGACTTTACGCAAGACATGGAAGGGAAAAAACTGCTATGAAATTCAAAAACCGTTTGCCTCTCATGGAGACGCCCCATATGCCCCTGGTTATACGCCATGCCCTATGCCCTATGCCCTATGCGTTATGCGCTTTGCGCTATGCGCTATGCGCTATGCTCTTCGCGCTCTCCGCCTGCGGCACGGGCGGGGAGATCGTCAAGGAAACCACCGTGACGTCCGGGAAACTGAACGGGCTCAAGGAAAAAGACCGGGTCATGCTCGATGAGATAAAAAGGACAGTGGAAAAAAAGGGTGTGGACAATGGCATCAGCAAGGTTATCGAAAAGACCCCGCACTTTACCGTATCTGAATATCTCGCCAGGTACCCCGAGGGAAGGGGCTTCGAGACCGACTACAGGGTGGGGGGAAACGATGTCCTGAATATAACGGTCTATGAGGAAAAGGACCTCTCCAGGGAGGCGGTGCGCGTCTCGGGCAAGGGGCATATCTCGTTCCCCCTGGTCGGCAGCCTCAAGGTTTCGGGTCTCACCACCACTGAAATCGAAACCCTTATCGCGGATAAGTTGGCTGAACAGCAGTATCTTTTAAACGCTCATGTCTCCGTCATGGTCTCCGAATACAACAGCCAGCACTTCTTTGTGCTGGGGGCCGTGGACAGCCCGGGCAGCTACCCGCTTCAGGCCAGGGAACGGGTCATGGATGCCATTTCCAAGGTGAAGGGCGTTGAACATGAGAAGGCCAGCAGCCGATTGATGCTTATCCGGACCTTCCATTCCGATACCGAGAAAGAGCAGAAACTGGTTATCGACATCAATCTCAGGGACCTTCTCGACAGGGGAGACCAGGCCTCCAACATCTACCTCTGCGACAGGGATGTCCTCTATGTGTCGCCCGTGGAACACTACTATATCATCGGTCAGGTCAACGCACCCGGCTCCTATGATATGCCTGAGAACGGGATCACCCTGGTGGAGGCCATCGGCATGGCCGGCGGCTTCACCCGGATCGCGTCCCGCAACAGCACCCGGATTATCCGTGTCGAAGACGACGTGGAAAAAATTATCGAGGTGAAGGTCGATGCCATCACGGACGCGGGCAAAAAGATCCACGACGTGGTCATCAACCCCGGCGACATCATCGTGGTCCCGGAAAGCTTTTTTTAAACCGCAAAGACGCTAAGGACGCTAAGGATTTTGAACGTTTTGCACGAATAAGCACGAATTCGCGTCAGCGTTGGATCCGTTTTGATTCTGGTTTCCTCTTCAGGATCAAAACAGCCCAACCCAAGATCCCCTTCGCGTGCTTCGCGCTTTCGCGGTTCAAGTTTCTGCCAACAGATAACGGATAACCGATAACCGATACCGAGCAATGCCCGACTACAGCCAGCAACACGATCAGGTGGATCTGAGGGATTACCTCCGGGTGATCCTCAAACGGCGATGGACCATCATGACGGTCTTTGCCGTCATCCTTATCACGGTGGCCGTCCATAGCTATACGGCCACCCCCGTCTACAAGGCCACCACCCGTCTGGTGATTGAGAAGGAGAACCCGAATGTGGTCTCCATTGAAGAGGTCATGTCCGTGGATTCATCGGGCACGGACTATTACCAGACCCAATACAAGATCATCGAGAGCCGTGCCGTCGCCAGAGCTGTCATCGAGCGACTTCATCTGAAGGACAGCCCGGAGTTTTTCCCCGAGCCGAAGGATGACATTATCTCCAATCTGAAACGATCGATCCGGGAGACCATTCAGTCCTGGAAGGATTCCATCAAATCCCTCCTCAAGATCGCAACGGATGAAACCCTGGAATCGAGCGAGGCATACGACCCCGATTCAAAACTGGTTTCCGATTTCATCAACAGAATAGAGGTCTCCCCCATCCGTAACAGCCGTCTTCTGGACCTCAGTTTCGAGGCCAAGAATCCGGTTTTGGCCACCCGCATTGCCAACACCCTCGCCCGTGCATACATCGACCAGAACCTGGAACTCAAGCTCAAGGCCGTCCAGGATGCGGTCAAGTGGCTTCACCAGCGGATTGAGGTGGAGCGTAAGAAGGTGGAGGAGGCCGAACAGGCGCTCCTCAGGTACAAAGAGAAGCACGGCATTATTACCGATTTCACCAGCGAGACCGAACATGTGACGGCCCAGAAACTGGCCCAGTTGAACGCCCAGGTGGTGGACGCGGAATCCACGCGCGTGGAGGCGGAAACGAGGTACCGGCAGGCCCTCAGCCTGAAGGGATCGCCGGACATGCTCGGTTCCATACCCGAGGTCCTCCAAAACGAGCTGATCCGCGAAATCAAGAAGATGGAGGTCGACCTCTTTAAGCGGATGTCCGAGCTTTCCAAGAAGTATGGAAAGCAGCATCCCCAGATGGTGGCCATCGAGGCGGAACTCAAGACCCTGGAAAAGAGGAAGAACCAAGAGATCAACCGGGTCATCAATTCCCTCAAGAGCGCATACCAGGTGGCATTGGCAAAGGAGGAGTCGCTGAAGCGCGCCCTGGCAGAGCAGAAAAAGGAATCCCTGGATCTCAATCAAAAGGCGATCCAATATACCGTTCTCAACCGGGAAGTGCAGAGCGCCCGGGACATGTACGACCTGTTGATCAAACGGTTCAAGGAGACCACGCTGACGGAAGATATGCGGACCGGCAACATCCGGGTGATTGACAGGGCCGAGGTGCCCCGGATTCCTGTGAAGCCCAAGAAGCGCCTGAATCTGCTGCTGGCCGTCATTGTGGGCCTGGTGGCCGGAATAGGTTTGGCCTTCTTCTTCGAATATTTGGACAATACCATCAAGATCCCCGAAGATCTCAAACAATATCTCAAGATCCCTTACCTGGGACCGACCCCCCTGATCGAGGCAAAGGGAAAGGCGCGGAACAACGGCTCCATGTCCCCGGAACTGGTCTGCCTCCACGCCCCCAAGTCCACGGCCAGCGAATCGTACCGGGGGATCCGCACCAATATCCTCTTTTCCTCGGCCGGGGCCGCCCCCCAGGTGATCCTGTTGACCAGCCCGGGCCCCAGGGAAGGGAAGACCCTTACCACGTCGAACCTGGCTATTGCCATGGCCCAGTCAGGGAGCAGGGTTCTGTTGATCGACTGCGACCTGCGCAGACCCAAGATCCACAGCCTCTTCGGCGTCACCAGGGACCGGGGAATCACCAACCTCCTGGTGGGAAGCGACGGCTTCGAAAGAACCGTGGTCCACAGTGAGATTCCCCATCTGGACCTGGTCCTTTCCGGCCCGCTCCCGCCCAACCCCTCCGAGATGCTGGGGTCGACCCGTATGGCGGATCTCCTGAAAGAACTGAGAAAACGCTACGATCGCATATTGATCGATTCGCCTCCCATCACGGCCGTCACCGATGCCATCATCCTCTCCAAGTCCGTGGACGGCGTTGTATTGGTGATCCGGGCAGGGGATACGGTCAGAGAGGTGGCCAAAAACGGCCTGAACCAGCTCCAGGCCGTGGGGGCCCGTATCCTGGGCGGGGTGCTGAACGCCGTGGATATCGGAAAAGACAAATACTATTATTATTACTACTACCAATACTACCATTATTACTATGGCGATGATGGGGACAAGAAGAGGTCTCGCCGCGCCAAGCGGAAGAAGAAGAGGGCAAAGAGCGACTCCTATGGGAGTTCTCCCAACAGGGATGAGCTGAAAGCCGAAGGCTCCAAGCTCGAAGCTGAAAGCTCAAAGGCGAAAGCTGAAAGCTGAAAGCGCAAAGCCCAAAGCTCAAATTTGATTGGTACAATTTTACTGCATTTTCGGTGGCTCAATTTATGAACCAATGATTTTACTGAGGATTTTTCGAAAAAAAATAGTGCAGCCTATTCAGAATTGGAAAAGTAGGAGATCGAAATCCACGATAAGGGTTTGATTAACTCCCTTTCCAATTCCTAATTGCTTTCAGCTTTAAGCTTATATCTTTGAGCTTTCAGCTTCGGGCTTGCTTACTTATGATCGATATCCATTGCCACATATTGCCTGACATGGACGACGGGGCACGATCCCTCGAGGAAAGCCTGGAGATGGCCCAACGTGCTGTGGAAGACGGCATACAGGAGATGGTGGCAACACCCCATTCTCTGGACGGGGTCTATACCCATCGGGTGGAAGACATCGTGCCGGCAGTCAAGGCCCTCCAGGAGACCTTGTCCGAAAACCGCCTGGACCTCAAACTGCATCCGGGTTCAGACGTACATCTCGCTACCCATATGGTTCAGCGGATCGAGAGCCGTGAGGCCTGCACCATCAATGACGCCGGGAAATTCATCCTCCTGGAACTCCCGTCCCAGATGGTCCCTAACGGCGTGAAGGACGAGATCTTTAGGCTCAAACTAAACGGCGTCACCCCGATCATCACCCACCCGGAACGTAATGCCGTCATCCAACACGATCCAGATGTCCTCTACGAACTCATTCAGATGGGGGCCCTTGCGCAGGTGACGGCCATGAGCCTGACCGGCGACTTCGGGGAGTTTATCGCGCGCACATCCGAGATCCTTGTGCGGCATCGATTGATACACGTCATTGCAACCGATGCCCATTCGGCCCAGGATCGTCCCCCGGTCTTGTCCGGCGCTATTCTAAAGGCGGCTGACATACTCAAGAATTATGATGAAGCCCTGGATATGGCGACCGCCATCCCTGCCGCCATCCTCTCCGGCCGGGCCCCGAATGTGCCCGAACCGATCCAGGTGAGACGTACGAGCAGGGCTTTTTGAAAAGGACGTCGGCCCCTTTACAGGGGGGCGACTTATTTGTCGTTAAATGCAATGGGTTAGACCCACTTTCCTTGTGGAACCCAAGGGGCGGAGCCGTCTGTTGAAGCAGGGGTTTGACCGGAACCGGATATCCGTTAATCGGAACTCGAAGCGCTCCTTTGCGCCCTGTGCTCTTCGCCCCTCGCTCTGCGCCATTCGCTTTCCCGATAACCAACAACCCACCACCCGCAAAGCGTCATGACCAGAATCCTGATTGTCGACGACGAATGGCTTACGAGGACCGAGATAGCGGAAATGCTGACCGCCTTGGGTTATGATGTGGTGGGCCAGACCCCATCCGGTCGGCAGGCCGTCGACATGGCCCGGGAACTGATGCCGGATCTCATCCTTATGGATGTGGTGCTCCCTGGAGAGATGAACGGCATCGAGGCGGCGGAAAAGATCCATTCAACCATGGATATCCCCATTATTTTCATATCCGGATACGGCGACGAGGAGTATATCCAAAGGGCCAAGGAGATAGAGACGTTCGGATATGTGATCAAGCCCTTTGATGAAAGAGAGATAAGGGCATTCGTGGAGATCGCCCTCCACAAGAAAAAACTCGAAACAGAGCTGAAGCGGGCCAATGCGGACTTGATCCGGGTAAACGATCAACTCGCCAGGACCTCACGGGAATGGGAGGAGATCTTCCAGGCCATCGGGCAGCCCGCCTTCATCCTGGACAGGGGCCAGACCATCCTCAAGGCGAATCGGTCGGCGTTGCAGGCGACGGGCAGTCGCGAGCAAGACCTGGTCGGGAAAAGATGTTATGAGGTTTTTCACAACAGCGAGGCCCCGCCAAGCGGTTGTCCTTTTGAAAAGATGAAGGTCTCGGCCCGGTTGGAAACCGCTGAGATCGAAGTGGAGACCCTGGAGCGGACCTATCTCGTCTCGTGCACCCCCATGGTGGATCAACGAGGCGTTCTTGAAAGGGTTATTCACATCGCTACGGATATAACCGATCGGAAACGGATGGAGGCGCAGATCCGGCAGGCCCAGAAGATGAAGGCCATCGCCACCCTGGCCGGCGGCATTGCCCACCAGTTCAACAATGCACTGACCGCTATTGTGTGGCATAACAACCTGATTGAGATGAAATACCCTGATAATGGGGAGATCTCCGGACATATTGCCGGGGTCGAGAAGGCGGTCCATAGAATGGCGCGGCTGACCAGCCATTTGCTGGCCTATGCAAGGGGAGGCAAATATGCCGTCAAGGACATTTCCCTGAGTGGGTTTGTACGGGAGATCCTGCCTCTCCTCGATCGGGGGATGGATCCGGAGATTCGGATGGTTGCCGAACTCCCTCCGCATACCTTTTCCGTAAAGGCCGATGACAATCAGTTGCAGATGGTCCTCTCCGCCCTGGTGGCCAATGCATATGAGGCCGTGGACGGGTCGGGCTCCATTCGGATATCGGTCCGGGACATGGAACTGGATCGGGGATTCGTTAAAGGCCGTCCCGGACTCGATCCCGGCCCCCATGTCTGTCTGTCGGTAGAGGATAACGGAAAGGGGATGGATGAAGAGACGCGAAAGAAGATCTTTGACCCCTTCTTCACCACGCACTTCCTGGGACGGGGTCTGGGCATGGCCGCTGTGTACGGCATTGTCAAGAATCACGACGGGTGGATCGACGTTGAATCCCAACCCGACGCCGGAACGATTGTCCGCATCTATCTCCCTGCGGTTTGAGCGCCTCCCCTTTTCTGTGACCTCGTGCGATTTTTCGATTTTCTCTTTCAGCTTCTATCTTAGAGATTTGAGCTTCGCATGTTTCCCGACCTCATCGTTTTCCAGTCGGCCGGGTCGTTATCAGTAGCCGTACTGGCACTGTTCATGGCGATCTTGCAGTCGCTGTTCTTTTTCAGAAGGCCTCAATTCACATGGTATTTATGGAGTGCAGCCATCTCGTTTTCCGCGCTGCTCTATTCTATAGGTGTTTTTATTGAATGCAATACACCTGAGGGATCCCTCAACCGCTTTTTCGGCCTGCTGGAATTTACGGCCATCATTTGTCTGATCCACAGCCTGTATGGATTTACGTATTCCTACCTTGGCATTATAAGCAAACGCTACCACCCGGTTGCCGGGATCTGCCACGGTCTTATCCTGATTTTCCTGTGGACCACCCCTTACATTGTTGCCGAGAGTTTCACCGCCCACAGGTTTATCGGGTTGGCGTCCCCCTATGTCGAACCGGCCCTGGGACCCCTTGGGCCCCTGTTCATGCTGTATGCGGCCGCAGCCGGGGTGAACGCGATGATCATCTGGATAAGACAACAGGATGCCAACCCGAGGCATCGGATCGCTTATCTGTCAGGGGGGGCGGTTTGGCTTGTGCTGGGCATCCATGACGGCCTGGCCGCCCTGGGGCTCCCTACGCTCCAATATTTAATGGAGTACGGATTCCTTGCCTCTGCCCTGGCCACTGTCTGGGTCGGATTCAACAGTTATCTGGAGATCGCATCGGAAGAGAACTATCGTGTTATAACGGAATACGCGAATGATTGTATCGTGGTCATTCAGGATGGAAAAATCATTTTTAGAAATCCTGCATGTATCTATTTGACGGGCTTTCCGGTGGCCGATTCAGCGGCCAGGGATCTCCTTGATATCATAGACGTGAAGGATCGCAAGAGGGTTTTTGGGCATTATAGGACGCTCTTGGAGGGGGACCACAGACCCCCTTCAATTACAGCCCGTTTCCGGAGGTCAGACGGGGAACAAAGGTTTGTAGAAATCGCATCGAGCCTCATTCAATACAGAGACAGACCGGCCACCCTGTCCATCATGCGGGATATCACGGAACGGAAGCGGGTCGAGGAGACACTGCGGGAAAGCGAAGAGAAATATCGTTCGATGATGGAGGCCATGGCCGATTCGGTATATATCTCTTCCCATGACTTTCGTATCGTCTATATGAATCCCTCCATGATCAAAATGATGGGGCGGGACGCAAGCGGTGAGTTTTGTCATAAGGCACTGTTCCAAAGAGACGAAAGATGTCCCTGGTGTCTCCACGACGCCGTGCAACAAGGTGAAATCTCTGAAATGGAATTGGTCAGTCCAAAAGACAACCGTTCTTATCATGTTACCTGTTCTCCGATATTTCATGACGATGGGTCTATCTCCACCATGACGATTTACAGGGATATAACCGTTACAAAACGGCTGGAGGAACAGGTATTGCGCTCCGAACGCCTTTCAGCCACCGGTCAACTGGCCGCCACGGTCGCGCACGAAATCAATTCGCCGTTACAGGGGATCATATCCCTTATCGGCTCGCTCGAAAGGGCCTATCAACAGGAGGAAACGCTGCTGGAGAAGCTGAGTCTGTTAAAGAGGGCCTTTATGAGCATCCGAAACACGGTAACGAAACTCCTGGACCTCAACCGCCCGGGAAAGGAAGCCAAGCAGCCGACGAATATTAACCGTACCATTGAAGACACCGTCGGATTGCTGAAAAGTTATTTAAAGAAAAACCAGGTCCAAATGATCCTAAACCTGTCGCCGGCAGTGCCAAACATAAGCGCTTCCCCTCAGCAGTTGGGTCACGTATTGATGAATCTCATCAGTAATGCGGTGGAAGCGATGAGCGAAGCTTCTCCGTTTGCGCAGGATCCGAATCCGGGAGGAACCGTTGATAAGGGGACGGATAGAAAATTAGCGATCAGCTCTCATATTGACAAAGACGATATTGTCATAAACGTAATCGATACGGGCCCCGGCATTGCGCAAGAGCACCTGAAGCACATATTTGAACCCTTCTATACCAGAAAGAAAAAAGGGATGGGCATCGGGCTTTCCATTTGTCATGGCATTATTCTGGATCACCATGGCGTCATTGAGGCTGAAAACTCGCCGGAAGGAGGCGCCGTCTTTACGATTTCATTGCCGATAGAACAGACGGCGTAAACCTATACTTGACGCACATTCGACACGCACAATTTTATTGGTGGACGATGATCCCCTCATCGTCGCGGCTGTCGACAGCGACATTGAGGAAAAGGGGTATGGCGTGACCACGGCCGACAACGGCGAAAAGGCGATCGAATGCCTGAACGGGTCCTCCTTTGATCTGGTGATCACCGATTTGATCATGACGCCCGTCAACGGTATTGCTGTCCTGAGGAAGGCAAAAGAGATCAACCCGGACACAGCGGTCATCATCCTTACCGGATTCGGCGATATGACCTCTGCGATTGATGCCCTGCGCTTTGATGCCGATGATTATCTGCTGAAGCCTTGCGAACCTGAAGAGATGTTTTTCAGGGTGTCTCGCTGTTTGGAGAAAGTGGAACTCAAACGGAAGATCAAGGTTTATGAAAACATATTGCCCGTTTGCTGCGTGTGCAAGAAAATAAGAGACGACAGCGGCCGGGAACCCGGCACAGGGGCGTGGATGGCCATAGAGGACTATATGCTCCACAAAGCAAGGGTGGCCGTTACATCCACCTATTGTCCCGGGTGCCTGAAAAAGGCAACAGAGGAGATCGACCAACAGATCAAATGCCCTGGGCCGTGAATTTCAGTGAGGCAGCCGCGCCCCATGGCCCAACGACGCGCGCATCACCCCTGATAACCCCTTACCCCTTTGAACTTCCGGCTTCTACACTGTTTTCCACTATTTTGATAGCGGTTGATGCCGTGACCGGGTACCCTATTTCAAAGAGTAAATTCCTGATCTTTCTTGAATCGAAAAAGCAACAATGTGATCACACCCCGTGACCACTTACGCTAATTATTTTGCCCTAAATTATTTTGACAATTTACAAATCAAGATGACGATGGCCCAGGGCCTTAAATAAAGAAAGAATAATTGAAACGCATAACATCATAGCCGTCCCAAAAATTCATACTTAGTCCCTTAAATCCCAAAGTGCCTCTATCGACATTATTTTGTACATGTGACATAAATGTGTACATCCTTGGGAAGGTTTTTGTCGCATCAATATATTAATGAAGGAGGCGGGGCATGGAGGTCAGTGTGAAAGAAGCCAGGAATAAGATCAGCACGCTGCTGGATCGTACGCAAGAGGGCGAAGAAATATTGATTTTAAGACGGGGGAAAAAGGTGGCAAGGCTTGTCCCTGTCGTCAATTCAGAAAAAGGATTGCCCGATTTAAGTGATTTCAGAGCGTCAATCATGGTCAAAGGCGGTTCTCTCATTAGGCATCTCAAGGATTGCGATGAATTTGTTGTGCGGGAAGGTAGACGTCATAGCATATTTCAGAGAGGGATGCTGAAAACTGAAGTCCCGAGGCATAGAGAGATTCTGGATGAGTTAGCTCGAAAGATTTGCAAGGATCTGGATATTCCTTTTGTGAGGTAATCATGAAATTTAGAGCGGTAGTTAAGAAAACAGGCGGTTGGTGGATTGGCTGGCTGGTCGATTTGCCAGGAGTAAATGCGCAGGAAAAGACTCAAAAGGAGCTGATTGACTCCTTAAGAATTGGGGCTGAGGACCTGCTGGCGATGGAAGTGCCTTTTGAGCCTGACGCGCAAATGACGACCGTAATGGTTAAAGACCCGGCCTGGGCAGAAAGCCAATGCGCCTAACTTGAACGCAGGAAAAAGCCATTGGAAGATGTTTGCCAGGATTGACCGGATAATGTTTTTTCGCGAAGCGATGGGCAATGCTGAATTTCGTCCGGAAATTCAACATGACAACAAAAGCCATAAGAATCCAGTAGATCCTATTAATCCTGTCAAAAACCATTCAGACAGGATCTACAAGATTAACCGGATGGTTTCTCCTTTTCCGGACGAAAAGGAGAAAGAGTCATCGCCTTCGGCAAATACCAACGACGTACCTATTTAGCCCTATTGTTAACTCTTCCCTCTCGAAGCGATTGTGTATTTTGGATTTCTTCCGGATATTCAATTGGGGAATAAAAAGGGATCGGCAGAGAGATGGAGAAATGAATTGGGGCGTTCACTGCGGCAAATAAACCTTGGCAAAAATGGGTTGATCGACTTACGGGCGAGCAGCTAAACGCCCTACACAGGCGTCTGTGTACCTCTTAAATTGGCTCAACAAACAAAGGCGGTATGCAGAAGCCAGGTCCCTTGTTGCGTTCCTCGCTGTTGAAGAGGTTGACCATCCTGCTGCGGATGTAGCAAGGTTTTTGGGGGTTACCCGCATGGGTGTTCAGAAGGCCGTTATGAGGGGTTCGGAGTTACAGAACAGAAACCCGCTCTTTGAGAATTAAGTTGACAAAGTTGCCAACGTTTCCCATTCCACGCATTATCACCTAAGGCAGGAGTCACGCCGTGGCGTGACAATTCCTCACGTCCGGATCGGTGCGGGGGGTGCCGGGTAACTGGCATTCCTACCGCGACCCCTCATCACACTACTGCGTGGTTATAAAAAGTTGGTGTTGACAAAGGCACCATTCTGACGTGCAATTGTAACCAGCTAATTTTCAAAGATATTTGTTTTTCTCTTGACAGGAGATTATAGGATTGTCCCGCTGCCCATATTGCACAGCCCAGAATCACATTGACAATTCCGCCGTGATTCCCCATAATTTTGGGAAACTGAAGCAAGAAGGAGGTCCTCACAATGGAACAGCTGCGGTTCACTGCCAAACCGTTGAACAGACAGATTATTATCAGCATCCCACCAGAAATGGATGCGGAAGTGGTAGAGGTACTGGTGCGGGCCGCCAGAAAGAAACCCCCTAAGATGGGTAGATGGAGGCGACCGCCAGAGCAATTGAGGGCCACCGTAATCCACGACGATTTGATTTCGCCGGCGGTCCCCGAGGGGGAATGGGATGCCCTGCAATGATATTGCTCGACACGCATATATGGGTCCGCTGGTTGATTTCAGACAACATGAACCCAGCGTTGATTGACACTATTGAGAATTCAGAGCAGGTTTGTATCTCTTCGATAAGTTGTTGGGAAGTCGTCTATCTTGCGAAACGTGGCAGGATCGAGCTGGAAATACCCGCGGATAAATGGGTCGATGTCGGGCTTTCTGATAGCAGCATAACATGCTTGCCGATTGACCGGGAGATAGCCGTTCTTGCCGCCAATCTTCCAGATCATCACCGTGATCCCGCTGACCGGATTATTATCGCCACTGCCATCACGCATGGCGCGCAGCTGATGTGATTCGACGAACAATTCCGAAAATATGATGAGCTTAAGGGCCATCTCTTACCACAAAGCTGATGATTACCCCCAAATGATCTGTGGCGCCCTTCTCTCGCCAATCCGGAATTTTGAACCTTGGCAACGTGGCAATCATTTTGGCCCCAATCATTTTGACCGATAATCGCCAAGAATCCAACGAAACTTACTTTTTTACCAGCGTTCACACACAGCTTCCAATAACCGATAACCTCTTTGTGCTTTTCCCTTTGAGCTTTTGGCTTCCGCGCTTTCAGCTTCGACCTTTCAGCTTCCCTGTTATTCACTATGCAAGATGTGACACCAGATTTTTATCCCCCAGCTCACATAGTTTCTTAGTTTCTTATGGACGCAGCCCACACAGCGGACGAAGTGAATTGCATGCTTGAACCTGATATGGCTGCCAGAGGTCAAGAGGAAAAACCTCTTCCTGCCCCTTTGGTTTAACGGGTTATGGTTTTTTGTGTTTTATTCCAGAGCACAGTCAGAGACGCGATCTTGTAACGACGTTTGATCACTCTGATATTCGCGGGTTGGTTACCGCATGACTTGGTTTCGTCGCGGAGCTGCCTCGCTCTAACGTCGGAAGTTCGGCCTTGGCCTTATTCATATAGGTTTGTC
>Ga0209164_1001063_pt1 | contig 41681 bp, 18 predicted proteins | sample MTBNYHSulfiMetaG_FD_187458 | JGI IMG/M metagenome (GOLD analysis project Ga0209164, IMG submission 187458) | Enrichment culture microbial communities from rom New York Harbor, USA that are MTBE-degrading - MTBE-NYH (New York Harbor Sulfidogenic)... | ecosystem: Environmental > Aquatic > Marine >... | reverse complement strand
TTCCTGTTTTTGCCGCTGCATCATACTCGACAAGCTTGAGCTGCACAAAAGAAGAACCATATTCGCCGAAGAATCTCAATGCTTCTGCATAAATGCCCTGTTTAAGCTCATCCTCGCTGAAGCTCCCCCTGACCTCGAAAAATATGTATCTTCTTTTCGGTCCCTTCGCCCGCACCATGCATTTTAAATTCCTTTGATGTTTTTAAATAGGTTATGGAACGGGTCTTGATTTTATCAGGAAGCAAGAGCGACGAGGAGACGTACCGGAAGGCAGCCAAAACGCTGGAGGAATACGGCGTCGAATACAAGCTTGAGATAGCATCCGCGCACAGGAACCCCGAGCTCGTGGAAAAGCTCGTAAAGGAAACCAAGGCAGACGTGATAATAGCCGTAGCCGGGCTGAGCGCAGCGCTTCCAGGTGTTGTCGCATCCAAAACCACGAAGCCGGTCATAGGTGTGCCGGTTAACGTAAAGCTCGAAGGCCTCGACGCACTGCTTTCAATCATGCAGATGCCGCCCGGGGTTCCCGTTGCCACTGTCGGCATAGACAACGGAAAGAATGCCGCACTGCTCGCAATACAGGTTCTTGCCCTGAAAGACGAAAAACTTGCAAAAAAGCTGAGGGATGCAAGAGAGAAGAAGTGAGGATATTGCATGGACAAGCCCGATTTTCATTTTCCTAAACTGCTGGAAAAGCTGAAGAGAGGAGGACCTGCGGTCACGCTTCCGAAAGACGCGGGCCTTGTTATCGCGTATTCCGGCATGGGCAGGAATTCCAAGGTTGTTGAGCTCGGGACAGGCACGGGATTCATGACCGTCCAGCTTGCGAACATAGCAAAGGAAGTGACGACCTACGAGAAAAGAAAGGAGTTCCTGGAGCTTGCCGCGCAGAACATCAAAAAAGCAGGGCTCGAAAACGTGAAGCTTATAGAGAAGGATGTTTTTGAAGGCTTTGACGAGAAGGATGCCGACTTGGTTTTCTGCGACATTGCAGAAGCCGAAAAAATAGTGGAGAATGCATATTCCGCGCTGAAAAGGGACGGATGCTTTGCCGCGCACTGTCTGAACATCGAGCAGGCGAAGGCGCTTGTCCTTGAGCTTAAGAAGCATTTCAAAGAGGTTTTCATGACGGAATGCATAACCCGCGAGTACGAGGTGCGGGATTTCGGGACAAGGCCGAAGCACTTCGGACTCATGCATTCTGCGTATCTAGTTTTCGCAAGAAAATAACTGCAGGAGAATCTGAACTTGCGTTCAGAACTCCACATTTTGCAAGCAAAAATGCAGGAGAAAGGATTCGAACCTTTGTAGACGCTTGGTCAACAGATTTCCCACCGCACAATCACGAAGGGAACGATCTTGAGTCTGCCGCGTTTGACCGTTGCGGCCCGTTCCGGCCGGCGTTTATGTCGTCCGTCACGCGCCTCCGCCACTCCTGCGTGAACTATTATTTCTTCAAAATACCTTTATATTTCTATTTTCTGTTATAATGGCATGCATGAGGACGTAAAAAAGATAATTACAGACATCAGGTCGCTTAAGGTGCAGGGGGCAAGGAACGTTGCGAAAGCCGCCGTGAAGGCGCTGGTCCTGCAGGCAAAATACTCAAAGGCAAAGACCCCGAAATCCTTCTACGCAGAGATAAAAAAGCTCAGCTCCGTGCTTGCGGAGACAAGGCCGACCGAGCCGATGATGAGAAATGCGCTCGACAGTGCGTGCAGCCATCTCCGCGAGAAAGCCGGAGGCAAAAAACCTGTGAACCGCCTGAAAAGCGAGTTCACGGATGCGCAGCAGGCATATCTGAAAATCGTCGAGGAGGATGCGAAAAAGCTTTTCAAGTACGGCGCAAAGCTCATTCCCCACGGCGCGCTGGTGATAACCCACTGCCATTCGTCTACGGTTACGGGTATACTCAAAAAAGCAAAAGGCAAAAACATCAGCGTCGTGGCATGCGAGACAAGGCCGAGATACCAGGGAAGGATAACCGCAAAGGAGCTTGCAAAAGCAGGCATAGACGTCACCCTTGTTGTCGACGGGGCGATGAACCTTTACATGAAAAAAGCAGACCTCGTGCTCGTTGGCGCGGACTCCATAACGTCGAGGGGCGACCTTATAAACAAGGTCGGGACCAGCACGCTTGCGCACATAGCGAGGATGCACGACGTCTCCTTCTACTCCGCAGCCGAACTGTTCAAGTACAGCTCGATGACGTTCTACGGCGAGCGGGAGAAAATAGAGCAGAGGGACCTGAAGGAAGTATGGGAAAAGCCCGCCAAAAACGTCAGGGTCAGCAATCCTGCTTTCGATGTTACCGCCGCAAAGTACATCAACGGCTATATAACGGAAGAGGGGGTCATCCCGCCCCAGGCATTCTTCACGCTTGCCACCAGAAAGCTCGGGATAAAGATATACGGGTGAATGTTATGATTAAGAAGTCAGAGATAAAGGAATCCCATCCTCCGGTTAAGGAAAGCAATTTCGTGGAGACCGAAACAAAAAAAGTGGACGTATGGAAATTCAAGAAATACGCCTGCAAGGTGAAACCCATAGGGATATCGGCAGGGGGAAAAAACATAATCGTGCTGAACAAAGACCAGGCGCAGGGCCATGATATCTACGTGGGCTACAGGACCGAGGTCAAGACCGACAAGGAGAAGATAGTCGCCATAGTCGACGTGAGCGAGGAACTGATAAAGTACGGGGAAGTGGGGGTATACAAGGATTTCGCAAAGGAATACGGCTTAAAGCCGGGACAGGCAGTTGAAATAGTCCACATGGACAGGCCGGCCTCCATAGGGTATGTGAAGAAAAAGCTTGACAAGGGCACGCTGGACGAGCATGAGATTAAAACGATAGTCCGGGAAATCATGGATAACAAGCTCAGCGAAGTGGAATCCTCGGCATTCATAGCGGCCACCTACATAAACGGGCTTGCCGACAGCGAGATAATATCGCTTACAAACGCCACGGTGGAATCCGGGGACGTGCTCGAACTCGGCAAAAAGCCGGTTCTCGACAAGCACTGCGTGGGCGGCGTGGCGGGAAACCGCACCACCATGATCGTAACGCCCATAATCGCCGCCGCAGGCCTCTATATCCCGAAGACGTCCTCACGCGCGATAACCAGCGCCGCGGGAACAGCGGACACGATGGAGGTTCTGGCCGACGTTACCTTTAGCATGGACGAGCTCAAGGAAATAGTCCTCAAGACGAAGGGCGCGATGGTCTGGGGCGGAGGGATGAAGCTCGCCCCGGTGGACGACAAGCTCATAAGGGTAAGGCATCCGCTCAGCCTCGACCCCGAGGGAATGCTGCTTGCAAGCATACTCGGAAAAAAGAAGGCGGTCGGGGCGGGATACGTGCTCATAGACATACCTATAGGAAGGGGCGTGAAGATACCCTACTACCAGAGAGGGGAGGAGCTGGGCAACCATTTCATAAAGATAGGCCAGCAGCTCGGCATGAAGGTGGAGGTTCTGATTACAGACGGCGCAGAGCCGGTGGGCCACGGGATAGGGCCGGTCCTGGAATGCATAGATGTAATAAACGTCCTGAGCAACGGCAAGGGGCCGGAGGACCTGAGACACAAGAGCATCCTGATGGCCGGAAAACTGCTCGAGCTTTGCGGCAAGGCCGACAAGGGCAAGGGATACAGCGCTGCGGAAAACCTGGTGACCACGGGCAAGGCCCTGGAGAAATTCTGGGAGATAGTCGAGGCGCAGGGCGGAAAAAGGAGGAAAGTGGGCGACCTTCCGATAGGCAAGTATTCCTATACCGTGAAATCAAGGGTGGGCGGCTCGATATTCCACATAGACAACAAGACCATAGCCAAGATAGCACGGATAGCCGGGACGCCGAGGATAAAGGGCGCAGGCGTTCTTCTCCACAAAACAAGGGGAAACCAGGTGGAGGTCGGCGATTCCCTGTTCACGATATATTCTGAAAGGGAGGACCTTCTCGGCTATGCTATCAAGGCATTGGAGAAGCTCGAGCCCGTGGAAATGAGAAAGATGCTTCTCGGGACTATGGAGTAATATTTTATAAAGTCTTTCTCCCTTTTTTATTCCCTATCCCGCCATAGCTCAATGGTAGAGCGATCGGCTGTAGTTCGGATTGCTCCGTTTCGGAGTTTCACTGCTGTTGAAAAAACAGTAGAAACCGATAGGTTGCTTGTTCAAGTCAGGCTGGCGGGATTTTATACTTCTGTAAAATGCCTTCTGCCTTTTAGTAATAACAATTTGGATCAGTTGTTGACGTAGGTTATTTAAATTATAACATAAACTACAATCTAGAGTTGATTGGAATGAAATGCCCTATTTGTGGAACCGCAAAGGAGAAATTTGATATCGATATCGATCTCGTAAAACAGTTAAATAAAATACCACTTAAAAACAGAGAGATCCTTATTCATATGGTTGTTGAAGCGCATCAGGAATTAAAGGCCCCCAAGGAAACAATCCAACTCTTTAGAGAAATTAAAAATATGCTTCGTGAGGAGCTAGGTGAAACAAGAGAAGATGTTTTTGAAAAATTAGATATAATAGATAAAAAACTGCTGGTGTACGAGAAATCTCCGGCTTTTAAGGGTCAAGTCCTTGAAGATCGAACAAGGACTATTCTCAGAACTGTTTCAGATAAAGTAGATGAGATTGGCACAACTGGTACGAGAGCTACAGATATTATAGCAACTAAAGATGACATAAGTTGTTTGATTGAATGTAAATCAAAAAAGCTTCCAGTAAGCAGAACTTCATCCGCATATCATCATATAATTGAGCGTTTTACTGAAGCGATGGACGAAAGAAAAACAAAGTATGGAATGATAATTACTGAACGACTCGATCAGCTACCATCCAAAGAGCCAATAACAGTTATAAAAAAAGGCGATCGAATAATTCTTCTTACTACTATCGAAAATGAGCACCTTCTAGTGGCTTATGCACTTCTTGTCGAGATGGCGAGATTAATGTTACAGCATCATATTTCATTAAAAACCGAAATTTTGAAAGAAATTAGCAGTATATTCCAAGAATTGAGCGAGTTGAGGGCTGAATCACATTGGTTTGTCGAAAAAGCCATCGAAATAGAGAAAAAAGGCACGGAGTTTGAAGATAGGTTTGCCAAACAAATCGAATATGGGAAGGCAAAGATAGGATTACTACTTGGTACCTCTGTACAAAAAGTTAAACAATTGGATTCTAAACGAAGATAACTGTTCTGTTATGCCTTAGCAGTTCTACTCAAGCTTCTTAAAAATTCAGTGCCTGAAATGCCTCATGCCGGCGAATATCATCGCCATGTCGTGCTCGTCCGCTGCTGCTATGACTTCCGCGTCATTGACCGAACCGCCAGGCTGGATTATCGCGGTTACTCCGAGCTTTGCAGCATAATCTATCCCGTCCCTGAACGGGAAGAAGGCATCGCTTGCCATCGCGCAACCCTTCAGGTTTTCCCCGAAGTCCTGTGCTATCATCGCGCCCAGCTTCGCAGCATCCACCCTTTTCATCTGGCCCGCGCCTATGCCCACTGCGCGGTTCTCCCTTGCATAGACTATTGCATTCGACCTCACGTATTTCGCGATCTTCCACGCATAGAGCATTGATTTCATCTCGGAATCGGTAGGCTTCCTTTTCGTAACCACCTTGAGCTCCTCGTACAGGCCGACGTCGCTGTCCTGCACCAGGAATCCCCCGAGCACCGAGCGGTATCTCCTGTGCCTCAGCATCCCCGCCTCTATCGGCAGTTCGAGCACCCTGAGGTTCTTCTTTTTTGAGAACACCTCCTTCGCCTCCCCGGTATAGGAAGGCGCGAGAACGATCTCCACGAACCTGCTCGTTATCTCCTCTGCCAGCCCCCGGCCGACTTCGCGGTTTACGGCGACTATTCCGCCGAACGCGGCCTCGGGGTCGACCGACCTTGCCGTTTTGTAGGCTTTATGTATGTCGGCATCAGAAGCCACGCCGCACGGGTTATTGTGCTTCACTATCACCGCGGTGGGCTCCTCGAATTCCTTGATTATGTTGTACGCGGAATTGGCGTCCAGCACGTTATTGTAGGAAAGCACCTTGCCCTGCAGCTGTTTCGCCCGCAGGAGCGAGGGGTTCTTCTCATGCTCGTCCATGTAAAGGGCGGCGGTCTGGTGCGGGTTCTCCCCGTATCGCAAATCCTGCTTTTTCCTGAACGTGAGGTTCAGGTATCCGGGATAATCGAGTTCATGGCCGAAGGTCTTTCTGAAATATCTTTCTATCACCGTGTCGTAATGCGCTATGTGCTCCCATGCCTCAAGCGCGAGCCTGCCCCTGAGTTCGTCGCTCACCGCGCCTTTTCCGATTTCCTCCAGCACTTCCGGATAATCTTTGGGGTTGCATACCACCAGTACGTGCCTGAAGTTCTTGGCAGCAGCCCTGATAAGCGTAGGACCGCCGATGTCTATATTCTCCACAGCCTCCTTTATCGAAGCGCCCTTGAGTATCGTTTCCTCGAAAGGATAAAGATTGGCAACGACCAGGTCTATGGGCCTTATTCCGTTCTTTTCAGCGTCCTTCACGTGGCCGGGATTGTCCCTGTCCATCAGTATCCCGCCGTGCACTTTCGGATGTAGCGTCTTGACGCGGCCGTCCATCATTTCCGGATGCCCGGTGAAATCGGATACGTCCGTCACCTTCACGCCTGCTTCCTTAAGGGTCCTCGCGGTGCCTCCGCTGGATATGATTTCTATGCCGAGACCTGACAGCGCCTTCGCAAATTCCACTATCCCTTCCTTGTTATAGACGCTAAGGAGCGCGGTCTTTATGCTAGCCATCCAAAAACCGTATAGTATATCTGTACGGAACATGATTTAAAAGTTTTCGCGGCCATCTAAAAGCGGTGTAAAGATGGTAGGCCTTATAACAGAGGAAGAGGAGGAAAAGCTGCTGGAAAAGATGCTCGGATACTACAGGAAGCTTTATCCCGGGATGGAATTCAGGAAAGAGGAAAAAACGCTCAGCCATGCCGACATAGGCGGGCTGGAATACACTTATGCCGGAGCCGAATCCGAGGCGACCGCGGAGGAAAAAATGCACGCGGTGGCAGAGGCCATAGGCCACGGCTACTCCACCCCCATACTAGTTCTCAAAAAAGGGGAAAAGCTCATACTGCTGGACGGGCACAGGAGGGTGCGCGTGGCGTTCCAGCAGGGGCTTTCATGGAAGGCGTACCTCATAGTCCCTAACAGGGAAGACGTTGATTTCGGAATAGAGGCGACCGTAATGGGCAAAGTAAGGGATTTATGGGAAAAATAGGTGTTTTCCCAACGTTTTTAAGATTAATCCTATTTATTCTACAACGTGAATACAGGATATGGTTAAACATAAAATCCTTCCAATACCCCACGCCAATGTCGGCGAGGTTCTTGGACTGGCGGATACGTTGTACGGTTATAAATGCAAATCAAAAGTGTCTTTTCTTGCGGACGAACTCCAGATAGACATAGACGACCTGGTGGACGTCGTAGACATGGCCAAGCTGCTCGGTGTGGTGTCAGCCAAAAAGGGAATGTTAAACCTCACACTGTTCGGCGAGGCGCTATCCCTGGGCAACATAGACAACAAAAAGAAGATACTCAGGCAGAAGATGATGGAGGTCGAGCCCTTCAAGACGGTCGTAACGCTGCTCAGGAATTCGGGCGGAAGGATGGAGAAGAAGCCGCTCCTGAAAGCGCTGTCAAAAAGTTTCCTTATAGAGGACGAGGCGATGTTCCTCAAGCTCCTGATAGGGTGGGGCAACTACACCGAAACGTTCGAATACGACAGCGACGAGGAAACCTTCATACTTTCCGCTTTTCTCAGGTAATCAGGGAGGTTATCCTGTCGACGTATCCCAGGAATTTTTCGCTTCTCACATCCGGAGGGCTGGACAGCTCTACCCTGATGTCCTCGAGTATTTTCGAGGGCCTCCTTGACAGCACTATCACGCGGTTGGACATGAAAACCGCCTCCTCTATCTTGTGCGTTACCAGGATAAGCACGTCCGTCTTGAACTTCCTTGAATGGAAAAGCCTCAGTATCTCGTTTTTCAGGTTGTTTGCGGTAAGCGGGTCAAGCGCCCCGAAAGGTTCGTCCATCAGGAGTATGTCGGGCTCGCGCGAAATCGCCCTCGCTATGCCGACCCTCTGCTTCATCCCCGCGCTGAGCTCCCGCGGATAGCTTTCCTCGAAACCGTCCAGTCCGACCAGGTCTATGTATCTCTTCGCGAGCGCCCTCCTCTCCCCCTTCGGCTTCTCGAGAAGCGCGAGCTCCACGTTTTCCAGCACTGTTTTCCAGGGAAGGAGCGCGAAGGACTCGAATATCATGGAAATCTTGTCGGTCGGCCCGCTTATCGGCTTTCCCCTGCAGGTTATGGAGCCCCCTGTCGGATGCTCGAGCCCCGCTATCATTCTGATAAGGGTGGTCTTCCCGCATCCGCTCGGGCCGACTATGGAGATGGCCTCCCTCTTCCTCACTGAAAAGGACACGTCGTCCACGACCTCGACCGAGCGCTTTCCGATGACGTATTTCTTTTCCACCCTTTTCAGTTTGAGTTCAACCATCGCACTCACATCTCGCTGAACGAATATTTGGACGCCTTTTTTACGGCCCAGGTCCAGATGAACTTGTCCGTTAATATTATTATTGTTATCATGGCCAGCACGCTTACCCCTATCATCACGAGGTTTCCGGCCGCGGTGGCGTTGGAGAGCAGGTAGCCCAGCCCGCCGGTCTCGGGGGAGAACTGCACCCCTTTGTAGACTATGGATTCGCTTATTATCGTGGCGTTCCACCCGCCCCCTATCGCCTCGATGCTTCCTGCCACTATAGCCGGGAATATCGCCGGCAGGATTATATGCCTCAGCTTCTCCCCGTATCTCAGGTTCATGAGGCTGCCCACGTCCCCCATCTCGCCCGGAATATTCCTTATCGCCCTTATTATGTTGAACATGAGGTACCACTGCATTCCCGTGAGAAGAAGCAGGATGGACGCGGTCTCTATCGCGGGCTCCGGGCCCACGACCCCGCTGAGCGTTGTTATGAGCACGACCACTATGATCGGGAACACGGCAACCGCGGGTATGGACTGCCCGACGTCAAATAGGGGAACGAGGTATTTCAGGAGCCATCTCTTCCTCTCTATGAGTATTCCCACGGCAACGGTCCACGAGAGTGCTATCGCGTAGGCTATGAGTATCCTTGTTATGGAGCTTGCGGAATTGCCTGCAAGCTCGGAAAAACCGATGCTCCGGGCCGGGAACATTATTATCAGGGCGAAAAGCGCGGCAACCACCGCCGATACTATCAACACCGAAAAAAGATGGCTGGGCTTTGCCGGTTTTGCCACGGGCTCTATCCCCATCGCCTTTATCGCGCCGTCGAATCCGGAGAACATCCTTTCGAACAGGCCGGCAAACCTCTCGCCCGCCCTTTCAACCGTTTCGGTAAGGGGGGTTTCCTCCTCGTGCGCGGTTATCTTGGAGCCGTACTTGTATTTCTGGGAGTGGTGGAGAAGCGGGGTCCATACGAAAGTGTTTATCGCAAGCACAACCGAGGCGAGGGCCCACATCCCGAGAAGCGAGTAGGCTATGTTTCCGCCGTATGCGGATGCGGCTATGAAGCTTCCTATGCCGAACATCTCGTGCGATATCCCGCCGAAGGTGATGTATTCCCCGACGACAAGGAAATACCATCCGCCTCCCCATCCGGACATGCTTCCGGAGACCAGCGGAGGGTAGATTGCCGGAAAGACTATGTTGGTGAGGTACCTGGAGCCGTCCAGCCCGAATAGCTGTGCGGTGTCCCTCACATCGGCTGGTATCGTGCGCACGCCTTCTATCACGTTGAAGAGCGTCGACCAGGCCATGCATGAGAAGATAAGGAATACCGTTGCCGCTTCCGGGCCTATGATTGGTATGCCTATGATGAAAAGCACGGCTATCGGAAGAAAGCCGAGAATCGGGACGGACTGCATCATGTCCATGAAGGGCAGGAGGATTCTGAACGCCTTGTCGTTGTGCCCCATCAGTATGCCGAAAAAAAGCGAGAACGCAAGCGCTATTACGTATGCGGCTAGCATCCTTCCGAACGAGAAGAGGGATGCCCCCGCAAGTTCGGCCGCCTCCCAGCCCATAACGTAGGATGACGCCAGGACAAGCGAGAAAATGAAGACTGCGAGGAATCTTTTTGAAACCATAAGAGATTGAGCCTTGCTAATTTATATATAATTTTCGTTCGGCTCAGTTCAGCGAATCCGCGGCCGATGCGACTTTGGGGGCAAGGATTTTCTGGTATCTGAGCCCCTTCAGTACGTCGTAAATATCGTCCCTTTTTTCTTCTTTCCTTCTTTCCGTTTTCGGGATTTGCAGGACGATGTTCTTGACGATCGTCTCGGGCTCGGCCTTTGTCCCCTTTGCGGATGCGGCAAAATAAGCGAATGGCGCTGCTTTGATTGCAACGTCTGTTGTTTCAGGCTTCGGAGCCTTAATCTTCCCTGCAGTTCTTTTCTCCGTCCTCCTCTTCATGGAAGCGGTTCCGGTCCTTGCTTTTCTCTCGACTGTCGCAAAACGGATGCGCTCGGCGGGCATTCCGGTTTTTCCTGTTTTCACGGCAGGAGCAAACGGCCCGCATTCCTTTGTTTCCTCTTTTTTCGGTTCCGCCTTTTCCGTTTTAACCCCGTATTTTTCGGTGCGGGTTTCCTGTCCTGCCCTGTGCCCCGCAACTTTCGCTTTCGGCGCCTCACCCAGTTTCAGGTCTGTTTTCGGGACCGGAATGAATTCTGCTTTTGCTTCCCTGCATTCAGGATAAGGAACGTTGGTTTCCGCTTTCACGGGCAATCCGGTTTTTTCGATGGAATTTCTGCGTTCGTTTTTCACGACGGGCGCATCTTCTTCATGCACAAAATGCACCGCTCCACTTTCCGGGTTCTTTCCGGCTTTCTTCTCAGCAAATGCGACAGGCATCGCCTCAACGGGTTTTGCTTTTGAGGGGCTTTGCGCAAGGGGATGCCTGCTTTCCTGCCTGAAGGGCAGGACCGCCTTGTCGAACAGCGGATTCCTGCCAAGGATGAACGCGAATTTCCTGTATGCGTTGTCCCTTCCGGTGTCTATCCACCAGCCGTTTCCGCACTTGCGGTGCTTGCAGTAGTGGAATCCCCTCATCGTGTGCCTGAAGGAAAGAATCGGAGCGAATCTCTCGGTAAGCCTTTTGATGACGTCCGGGCTGTGGCTGGGCCTCACCGGCTTCATGTTTTTCTCCCCGGCCGAATGGTCTGATTTTTCGTGCTTCAGTTGCCTCGCTACACCCATTGCCATCAAGCTTGAAGATAACATATTTGTTATTTAAACGTTCGCTTTTCCACTGTCAACAATTCGTCATTAGTCTAAGTTTTAAGCCTCTCTCCGAGAGCAAGCAAAAATTCGTTCAGCCTCTCCCTGGGTATGGATGCACCCGCAGCTATCCTGTGCCCCCCTCCCACGCCTTCGATGCCTGCAACGCTTTCCTTGATGGTCTTCCCAAGATTCAGTCCGCCGTCCACGAGCCGCCGCGTGCCCCTCCCGGATATCTTTATCGTCGCATTCTCCCCCCTCGAAATCCCTATTATCGGCTTTTCCCAGCCCTGCTGCGTCTTCATCCCGCATACCGTTCCTATTATGTTCTCGCTTATATTGCCGCGGCCGTCAAGGAAATAAAACGGGCCGAGGTCCTGCACGTTGCTTCCTGCATACTCTATCCCTTCCCTAAGCATCTTCCTGTGGACCTGCAGGAGATACCCTGCTTTCCCATAGCCCTCTTTTTCGCCGAGACACACCGATATGCCAACTTCCGCATGGCCCCACCTTCCGCACGCGTTGAGCATCGTTGAAAACGAATTCGCCTCATAGCTCTCGTCCTTCGGCCTTGAAGGGAAAACATAGCTCTCGCCGACTAGCTCCTCGACCTTTGAAATCTGTCCCCTCTCCAGCATGATATTAGCTATCGTGCTTATCAGTTTTTTCCTCTCTTCCCTGTCAAGGTCGGCGTAGACCCTGTCCGCGAACTCTATGCCCAGGTCGTTGAGCAGTTGTGCGGCCCTGTCCTCGCGGTAGGAAATCCCGGGAACGTAAGGGTCGTCGGAATACGCAAGGAACTGGACGAGCGCCCTTGAATATCTCCCGTAAAACCTGAGGTCCTCCTCCACGACGACCTTGTCTGCTTTGACGCCTTCCTCGAGCATCGTCCTGTTCGCGCCCGCAAGCGGCCACTGCATGTCGCCGACCGCCCCGACTATGCCCAGCTCAACGTCGTTCCTGAAAACGAAATAAGCGGCGCCGGAAGAGCTCAGCTCGTCGCTTCCGTCAATGCCGTAGAGAAGCGGATTTATCTGGTGCTTTTTCACGCCCGAAGTCTGGTGGTGGTCTATTATAAGAACGTCCTGCAGCTCATTAACGCGCTCGTTGCCTCCTCCCAAATCCACGAAAATAATCTCCTTCTCCTTCATATAGCGCCGGATTTTCTCGTCGTCAAGCTTCTTTATGCATTCACGGCGGAATTTCCTGCCTTCTTTAAGGAAAGCGGAAACGACGACCGCCCCGCTCGCGATGCCGTCCGCATCGTAATGGTGCACTATGAGGGGCTCGGAGAATGAAAAAGCGGTTTTTCTCGCCTCCCTGCACGCCTCAAGAAAATTTTCCATGGAAATGAATAGGCGGTATCATCTTTAAAAAAACAAACCCCGAATCTAATCCTATAATATAATATATACTAATATAGGTGAACCCTGTGGAAGTGAAAAAATCCGATTTCTCGGAATGGTACAATACGATAATCAAGGATGCGGAGCTCTGCGACATAAGATACGACCTGAAGGGCTTCGTCGTCTTCATGCCCTGGGCCGTAATGACGATGAACAGGATGTTTTCCATGTACGAATGCGGGCTCGAGTCAAAAGGGCACGTGCCCGCGCTCTTCCCGGCGCTCATTCCGGAATCCTATCTCACCAGGGAAAGCGAGCACGTTGAGGGCTTTGTTCCCGAAGTGTTCTGGGTGACCGCTGCCGGCAACAACCAGCTTGAGGAGCGCTATGCCATGCGCCCGACGAGCGAAACCGCGATGTATTCAATGTATTCGCTGTGGATTCACGGGCTGAAGGATTTGCCCCTGAAAATCTACCAGCGCTGCCAGGTGTGGCGCCATGAAACCAAGGCGACAAAACCGTTCATACGCTCGCGCGAATTCTACTGGATAGAGGCGCACGACGCCTTCGCTACGAAAGAGCAGGCAGAGGCGCAGGTGAAGGAGGACATGGAGACAACCGAGAAAATACTCCACCAGCAGTTCGGCGTTCCGTTCCTGTTTTTCAAGAGGCCGCAGTGGGACAAGTTCGCCGGCGCGGTAGATACATACGGCGCGGATACGCTCATGCCGGACAGGCGCGCATTGCAGCTGCCGAGCACTCATTTCCTCGGCCAGAATTTCGCAAAGCCGTTCAACATAAAATACACGGATGAAAACGAGGAGTCCCAGTACGTCTGGCAGACCTGCTACGGCCCTGCGATTTCAAGGATGTACGCCGCGGTTATAGCGGTGCATGGCGACGACAAGGGCCTGGTTTTGCCTTTCGACATCGCGCCGGTGCAGATAGTCATTGTGCCGATAGTGAAAAAGGAAACCGAAGAAAAAGTTATGAAGAAATGCAGGGAACTCGAAAAAAAGCTCTGCGAAAAATACACAGTGAAGCTCGACGACAGCGCGAATACGCCCGGCTTCAAGTTCAACTACTGGGAGATGAAGGGCGTGCCCATCCGCCTGGAAATAGGGATGAGGGACATGGAAAACAAGTCCGTCGTGCTGGTCAGAAGGGACACGCTCGAAAAGAAGCCCGTCCCTGAAAAAGACCTTGAAAAGACCATAGAAAAGCTAAGGGAGGACGTCAGGAAGAACCTGAGGGAGAAAGCGGACAAATGGTTCGACGGGCAGAACGAAAAAGCCGACAGCATGGAGGAGCTTGCGAAGAAAATCGAGGAAAAAGGATTCATAAGGATTCCTTTCTGCACGGACGGAATGGAAGGAAAGCCCTGCGCCGAAGCCGTAAAGGACAAGGTCCATGCTAATATCCGCGGCTCGCTTTACGGTGAAAAAGAGAAGCCGAAAAACAAGAAATGCATCGGCTGCGGAAAGCCGGCGACGCTTTACCTTTACGCCTCGCGGCAGTATTAGTCTCAGACGTGGCGGCTAAGATACGTTTATATATGTTTAAGGTTTTTACTAAGCATGCGGTTGTTCTATGCAGTGGCCACGTTGATTCTTCTTGTATCCACCGTATACGCCCAGGCAAACACCACCAGCGAAGGGGGAAACATAACGACGCAGAACATCACCCTCAACATTTCGACCATCTTCTGGGCGGGCATAGTCGGCTGGCTCAACGGGACGACGGTTGACATAAGCTATCCGGTATCCACGCAGGAGGTTAACGAAAGCGACATATACACCAACGAGCCGAACGGGAGCTATGCAAGGTATCTCAACGCGACCATGATTGTGACGAGGCTGCCATTCAAGCCGAATTTCTCTGATATGTTAACTCCTACCGCAGCGGATTTTGCCGACGGCGGAATGTTTGAAAACTTCACCGTTTTCACCGGTCTCAATCTTAGCATCCTCGTGGACGGACCACGCAGAACATTCTGCAATCCATGCAACTTCGCCACCTGCTATATCTACAATAATCCGATCAGCTGCCCCATCATTGTTCTGGAGGCAAACACGACCATGGCGATGCTCAAGTTCAACAACGGCACGAACGACGAGCCGCTTTTCCTCGGATTGATAGAAAGCCTGCTTGGCTTCAACGGCACGTTCTTCGATTTCGAATACATGGTCCCTACCTACGAGGACTATTATTTCTACATATACAAGATGGAGGAATGCAACATCACGGTATGGGTAGACGACGTCCAGACGACTACTTTCCCGAAGACAGCAGTGCCATATAAAGTCGAATTCCTCGTGAGCGACAACAGCTCTGCTCCTATTGCAAATGCGACGGTGCGCGTTGTGGAGCGCAACGGGCGCGATATTTTCCAGCCTATCCTTGATGCCGCGAAAGCCATGCTCGGCATCGGCGAGGCGACAACGAATTCATCAGGCCGCGTCCTGTTCGCGCTCACGCCGAGCCGCTACAACATCCCGGACAGCTACGGCTATGAAACATACGTGGAGGTCTTTGCGGACTCCTCCTACTGCAGGCAGAACCTTTCGATAGCAAGCTACGGCTCCCTTTCGCCGACCTACAGGACCTCGCTGATAGACGACAGCTACGGAAGCCAGGTGAAAAGCTCTGTCCAGAACATGAACTCCCTTGCAAGCACCGCGAGCAAATGGATTACCGTGCAGAAGATGCGCCTTGCAAACATCAACGTTTCAGTCAACGGCAGCTACTCGGCGCTTCCAACGCTCAAGGTCGGCGCCCCCAATTACATAAACATAACCGCGTTCAACGGCTCCGACGTCATCAACGCAACGGCGACAAGCAGCGAATCCAACGGCCTCATAATATTCGTTCCGCTCCAGCCGGGCAAGGACCTCTACAACAACACGGGCAGCTTCTACACCAACGAATCCATGATAGCGATTCCTACAAGGTACAACAACAACGCGAACCTTACCATAGTGATGAGCTTCAACGGAGGGGAATTCGCAACGCTGGTGTTCCCGGTGGATTCTGTTCTTGAGACGCCCGGCGCAGGGGAAGCGGACATGGACAGCGCAACATATAATAAGATATCCTCCGCTTTACAGAATATAAACATGATTCTCGCCAACATCGGAAAATCATTGTCAACGGTGTAACCATGATGAAAAAATTTGTTTTGTTTGCTTTGTTTTTCGGGCTTGCTTTCTCGCAGAGCGCCCAGATAATAGACAACTCGAACAACGTGCAGAACGTTTCCTCATCAGCATCCTACAAGGTCTATGTAGATACTTTCGGGGCCAATCCGGACTTCGCGTTCAGGCTCTGCGGAGTCGGCCAGAGATACGTCTCCGCGGTCTATTCCGCGAATCTCGGGGGCGGAAACTACCGCTACGTGACGCTCAGCAAAAACCTTACGGAAGGCTCGCCGGACACTCTGGTTTATACAAGCAATGATCTCGGAGGCGGATGCTACGGCACGCCCGTGGATGCATATGCATTCTCGCAGTTCCGCGACTTCGCAAGAACGCCCCCCGTTTACGTTTCAGCATTCCCGGGAAGGGTCCATGCGATGTATTCGAACAGCGTTGACGGCTCGTCGCCCACTTTCCTGGGCGTGAATTACAGCGAGGGATGGCTGCTCGGCTCCTATTCGGTTCCGCTTGCGACGTCATCGTTCAACCAGGCGACGGGAGCGGTAAGCGCAAACGTAGCTTCCATCACATTCCAGACGGACATAGGCCCTGTCACAAGAAGCCCTTCGGACAACGAGTGGGGCCTTAACTCTTCAACGGGAAGAGGCATGCTCCTCGCCTTGTGCAGCGACGATTTCGGCGATGCATGCTCTGATGCCGTGATAGCAAATGCAAGCGGGGACCTGCCCGCGCAGCTCGTTTTGGGAAGCCCGACAAACGACCAGGTGATTTACAACCGCTATGTTGTCGTAGACGGCCTGGGCTACGGGCCCTTGTGCATAGGCGCGGACCTTACCCTCGTTTCCGTAGGATTTTCTGCGAATCCGGTGAATCCCGGAGTGCCCAGCACTGCGACCGTAACCATAAGGAACGACGGGAACGTGAACGTAACTACGGATTTCAGGCTCACGCTCAACATCACCGGCCCTGCGGGCTACTTCCGCCAGTACAACTGGACGATAACGGAAAACCTCGCACCCCTGGGCACCGCAGTGAGGACCTTGGTCTTCAACGACACCAATACAAGCGGCAATTACGTTTTCACCGCGCATGCGGATTCGCTCAATGAAATAGTGGAATGCAACGAGAACAACATCAATTCCAATACTCTTTCCGTGATAAGGACGTACAGGATACAGGTGCTCATAGACGGCCTGGAAAACGACACCTTCGCGTATGCTGGAAGGGCATACAACGTCACAGTATTCCTCAACGATTCGGACGGAAACCTCGTTCCGGGCGCAAGATTCATTTTCACGGAAATCAACGGGCTCAATCCCTTCACGCCTACGCAGATATGGAACGACTCCGGAACACTGTTCGGAATCAAAAGCTATTCCATAGGGGAGATGACGAGCAATGCGGCGGGCTATGCGAACCTGGCAGTTATTCCCACGTGCAACAGGCTCTACAACGACCCTGTACGCGGGCCGCTGCTCGTTGCGAACATAGGAACCTATTTCATGGAAGTGGAGGCGTACGAAGGCGCCACGTTCCGCGCGAACAAGACGCTTTACGTGACGGACAGCACGTGCGCAGACCCGGGCTGGGTGAACAACAAGGAACTGGTGAACAAGGATTATGTCCAGCCGGTTTACGACTGGCTCTACACGATGTACTCGATAATGAAGAAGCTGCTGGTGCCATAACATGATTAAAAGGGCAGTGTTTTTTTTCATCGCTTTTGCGCTTACGGTCTCATTTGCGCAGTATTACGACCTAGCAATAGTGCGTGCAAACGACAGCGCGGTCCAGAACCTCGTATACGACGACCCTTCCTTTTCGTACAAGGACAACAGCATGGAGAATCCTGATGCGAATCTGCGCATATGCGCGCTTGCCGCCGGGGACCTGCAGAACAGGTACGTTGCGCTTGCCTATGCGGACGGCTCGGACGGGGACTACATAATCGTCACGCATTTCCCGGCGCACATAACGACAGTGCCGCCCTCGCTCTGCGTTTACGTTGGCCTGGAAATATCGAGCTTCAGGGCCTGGTATCCTTCAATACCGTATGTTTTCATATCGACTTCGCCCACGGATTTTTCCGCTGCGGAAAGATGGAAGCTTTCAAGGCTCCGCGGATGGATGATAGGCAATTACACCATCAACACCACGCAGGCCGGCAGCCTCGTAAACATCACCGTGACCGATGCCTTGGAGGACATGGGCGCACCGATAGTTCCTGACGTCAATTACCTTGTAATAGGCCTTGTCCGCGATGATTTCACGACCATGGATACCGCGATATCCTCGATAAACGATTCGGTGCTGCTCACTGCGGATTCGCCGAGCGCGCAGTACAAGATATTCATCAACGGAATAGGCCCTGACATCCCGCCGTACGTGGAAATAATCACACCCCAGCCGACAACCTACTCGGTAGGAACAATCCCGTTCACGTACATCATGTTCGACGACGATGACATAACCGCGTGCTGGTACATACTCGACGGGGTGCGCACGGACATGCCCGCATGCGGTCCCGCATACGTGCTCAGCGTCGCGCAGGGCTCGCACACCCTTACGCTTTATGCGAACGATACGACCGGCAATACCGGCTCCGATTCGGTAAGCTTCACGGTCGGCCAGGTTACTCCGCCGGCTCCGCCCGGAGGGGGGCCCCCCGGAACGCCTTTCTACCAGTATCCTTACGTTCCACCGCCTCCGCCTCCAGCGTATTTCACGATAATGCCGGAAAACATCTATATCATAATAGACTATCCGCATGAAGGCGCGGCGGACTTCGAGGTATTCTCTACGGTTGCGCTGGAGAACGTCTCCTGCTTCGTGAGAAGCGATTTCGCTGAATATACGACGGTGGACATAGCAGAAGTGATACCAGCGAACGGAACGATAAAAGGCACGGTTACGGTTTCCATGACTCCGGAAGAGATACTCGATTACGACCAGGGCATGGAAGGCGTCATGCAGTGCGTTGGGCAGAGGGACCCGACGCTGATATCCTCAACGGTAGCAAACGTCTATCTCATAATACACAGGCCTTCGGTGACCGTGGACAACGTGACCATGGACGTATTCCTCGTCGAAGAGGTTGAAAGGATAATATATATAGGGGAGGAGCTGGAAGGGATAATGGGCTTCAACAACACCGGCCAGTTCAACGCGACTGCAATCAACATAACCGCGGAATTCAAGGGCGCATACAGCCGGCTCATCGAAATAAAGGACGTAACGAATTACCTCGAGCACGGGAAAAGGGGCTACGTGGAATTCACTGTGAGCGTACCCTCGGATTTCGCTACGGGCAATTACACCATACCCCTGGACATTTATGAAAACGGAAGGTTCATGGGCAGGGGCTACCTCTATCTCAACGTGCTGCCCGGCCCGCCGCTGCCGCTCGTCTGCATAGTTCCGGACCTCATATGGACGCTGCTCATACTCCTGCTCGGCCTTATAGCGAGCGCATACATGTTCCGCAGGAAGGCGGAGGAGCTGAAGGAAAGGATGCCGCCGAAACCCGCGGACAGGAGGGATTTCGAATACTACTGGAAGTACTACAGGAAGCCGCTTGCTTACGCTATGCTCACGATGCTCGTCTTCGTTGTCATCTGGGCGATAATCATGCTCCTGCTTGCGCAGTGCCAGTGATTTCCCCGATAAATCCGCGTAAAATCTAGAGAAGATTTTTAAACCTTATCTACGTTGTAGAAGCAATGGACTGAGGGCGGAATGCGGTTAGCATTTTGCAAAATTTGAACTGCAGTTCAAAAAAATTGAGGTGAAATGATGGAATTTAAAAGATTGTTTGTTCTGTTTGCTGTCTTCTTGGCAGTGAGCGGAATGGCGATGGCAATTAGAGCGGCAGGCGCAGATGGAGACGGGGGTTTCCTACCAAGATGGGAAGCTGCAACCTCGACTGTGAGCAATACCACAGAAGGTGGTAACGTTTCCTACCTGAACCTTACCGGTACGTCCCTGACAGACAGATGGGCAGGTTTCTACGGAAACATAAGTGGCGCTACGATATATTTGACTGACGATGATAGCGGCACTGTCAACTACCTGTATAGCTGGGCTGTATCCGGTGGAAGCGAAACGGGTGAAGTCTGTATATCAACAGACGCTTCATTCGATTTCGGAGCGTCAAGCGCGCTTACTTCGGCAAATGATATCGACACCGCGTGGAGTTTCGGGGCAGTTGCGGACAACGCAACCAATACCTTCGATGATGGTCCTTGTCCTGTCTTCTACTTTGAAGAGCAGGGTGTGACCATTACAGGTGCGGTGAACGCAACCCACGAAAGTAGCTCGACCTTCTCGACCTGTGCAATCAACGACACCGCTGTTGCTGCAGGCACCGACTTGGCTTTCTGCGCGATGATCAACCCCTCTGGTACTAACTACAGGGGAGACACCGCAGGATACGAGCTGATTGCGCCGACCGATGCGTCAACGCCAACCGCTACGACGACTTACTTCTTCTTCATAGAAGTAAACTGAAGTCTGTCAAAGTCTTTTTTTCTTTTTTTATTTTTCTTCTTTTCATTAATGCAAAAACAATGGGCCAGACTTTGATTTAGATTTGTTCATCAAAACCAATCGCCATCCAGCCGCTGTTTCTACCAAAAGTTGCAGCGCCAAGCCCGGCCCGTGATTTCTTTAATGCATTGAAAATGGCAAGAGCTGTGAAAACGCGTTCCTGGATATTTTAAACTACAAACTTTGTAGTTTTCCGGACGAGAGCCGTGCTGTCCTACCGACGATACCACCGAGGTAAAGCTTTATAAATGTAAAGTCTGAAGTCATCTCAACGGGGTGTTGCAGATATGAGAAAGCTTGCGTTGTTCGTGCTTATACTTTTTGCCATTTCCTGCGCCGAAAACTACGTGGTTGTCAATTCCATGGATGGAAGAGACGTCCTCTCGGGCATATTCTACGCCAACGTCAAGGGATATCCAGTAAGTTTCATGGGCTATCCCGGAAGCAGCGAGGCCCGGCTTGCGGTAAAAGTAGGCGAGGACCGTGACATACTGCTTATACAGTCTGAAAAAACGCCAGTCAGCACGTTTGTTCGGGATGCGCTGGAAATCAATGGCAACACCATCCAGCTGTACAATTCGGTTGATGGTGGAGAGACAAATCTCGACCTGGCCGTAAAGTCCGGCGCCAAAAAATTCATCATCGTCGAATCCGCATTTTCTGACGGTGCCTTCTCGGCCATGCCCTATGCCGCCCTTAGTGGGTCGTATGTGATATTCACGAACGAGGAGAACGCGGGGCGGGTCAAGGAGATAGTAAGCGATGCCGACGAAATAATCATCTACGGTTATGTCGACAGTGCGGTAAAGGAAAGGCTTGCCGACCTGAATTCCACCATTATAGGGAAAGGGGAAGACAGGTACGAAGACAATACTCTTATGGTCGGAAAAACCATGGAAGAATACGGGATTAAGAGCGTGATAATGACCGAGGGAACGTTCATAGAAGACGGGATGATTAATTCAAGGTTGCCAATTCTTTTCAGCGGAAGGGTGGTCCCCAGCGTCACTTATGATTTCGTAAAGGGGAAGGTAAAAAACGATGAATTGAATACGGTTTACCTTATCGGAGGCACACAGATAACTAACGCGGTAAGGAACATGCGCGAGCAGATAAAACACGAGCTGAATGCCGAGGGGATAAACCAGAGCTTCGGAATCTGGCTGAGGTTCGCCCAGCTAGTGCCCGGAGAAACCGGAATGGTCGTCCTGGACACCTTCCCGCTCCCAGCGTACATACCGAGGCTTGAAATTACCGAAGTGGTTTACAACACCGCAACGGAAAACGTAATGATAACTATTGAAAACATCGGCGACGGCCCTGCGTTCTATCAGACCGAGGTCCACATCCTTGTTAACGGCGAGGAATACCTGGTCTTGGGAGACGAAGAACCATCACTGTTGGAATACAAAGACATTGCAGGAGCGCAGTACGGCCTCGACCTTTCCGAAATCGAAGAAGGCAATATCACAGTCGTAGCCATAGTCAAATACGGAAGCAGCAAGAACGCCCTGGAAGAGTATGATGATTATATCGGCGGTCTGGTGGAGATAGAATACGTGGATCACTCGAACGTGTCCGCAAAAGAAGTGAGGTACGATTCCTCGCGGAAAACCCTCTACCTTTCTGTCAAGAACAATAAGGAGGAGATTGCATATGTGAGTCCCGACGTAACAGTCGTAATGGACGGGGAGCCAACGACAATAAAGGGGCCGTACAACGAGCCCGTGGAAGGCAATTCCATAATTGTAGTGGATTTCCCTGTGGAACTGAGTGATGAAGACCTTGCGGCAAACGAAGAAGTAACTGCTCATCTCAAATACGGCGGAAGGCCCGGCTTCCTTACAAAGGAATCCAGCGTCGTTCTGCCCCTGCAGAGAGAGGGAATGAATGTCCTCTTGATACTGCTTATAGCTCTTATCGTATTGCTGATACTACTGGCGGCCTATCTGTTCTGGAAAAACAGGAAGAAGAGTTCGAAATGAAGGTGTTGTCCTGAATAATCGAACGCACCGGAAATGCGTTTTTGCCATGGTGCAGTCCTGCGAATCCACTCCATGCGGTGAGGCCGGATGTTGAAGGACAAGAGGAAGGAGCTTGCGTTCACTGCGATTTCAGTAAGCATACTGCTGCCCTTCCTTCTATCCGCCTTCAGCTCGTTCGGCGGCTCCATCCTCTTCAACCTTTCCCAGACCGAGGGCATACTCGACGACTTCTCCAACGTGGTCGTTGAGCTTATCCTGGAAAACGAGACAGCGCCCACCGACTACTGGATTGTTGACGTGAGCGAGGGCGAATGGGCGCTCATTAACGTCACCGTGCCCCCGGATTACGATTATACGCTTAACATCTATGCTGCCGAGCCCGCGGCGCCGGACACGGAAACGGGCGAAACCAACGGCTCGGGTATCGGCTTCGGCGAAGAGGATTACGGGGTTTACCAGGAGATAGGGGAACTGCCCCTGCCTGAAAACACGACGGAAACCGCAAACGAGACCCTTGCCGGAAACGAAACTGCCGCGACAAACGAAACGATGCCCGGAATCATGGTCGTAAACGAGTCCGTCCTGGTTTACAGGTACGACATCGTTTCAAGGGACGATGTTTTCGTCCTGCTTTCGGCCGAAGACGGCGCGACAACGGAAATAACGAAGGACGCGCTTGCCCTCCTTGAAAACAACGAGACAGTGCGCGTGATGGTCAAGTCAAGCGAACAGCTCGACCTTTCGACAGGCAATTTCACGGTATTGAAAACCGTGGAATCAAGGGGCCTGAGCGTCATAGAGCTTGACAGGAGGGGACTTGGGAGACTGATTCGCCTCGGCGCCGAGAAGATTTATGTGGATGCTCCGATGAGCGCTTCTCTTACTGACAGCATTCCGCTGATTCAGGCGGACAGAGCACAGACAGAGCTCGGATACGCAGGAAGCGGGGTAGGAGTCTGTCTTCTTGATACGGGTGTCGATTCATTCGGAGGAACGGTCATAAACGGATACGACTTTGTGAACGACGACCCGGATGCCACGGATGATAACGGACACGGAACTTTCATGGCATCTGTAATCCAGTCGATAGCTCCTGACGCCACAATAATAGCCGTAAAAGTCCTTGACGAGAATGGTATCGGTTATTCTTCTGATATAATACAGGGTATAGAATACTGCAGAGCGCAGATGTCCGCTTATAACATTGAAACAATGTCAATGTCTTTCGGAGGAGGAAGATATTACGGATACTGCAATCTTGATCCTGTAGCAGATGCAGTAAATGACGCTAATGGTGATGGAATACTGGCGGTTGCATCGGCCGGCAACGACGGTTCTGATTATGCAACATCCCCCGCGTGTGCTGGGTCAGCAACTGCCGTATCCTCATCATCTAAGACGGATACAGTATCACCATTCTCAAATATAAACTCTATGATTGACCTCCTTGCTCCCGGAGAAGACATAACCGCAGACGGGGAGACAAGGTCAGGAACGTCCATAAGCGCTGCGCACGTCTCAGGCGCTTCCGCTCTTCTCATAGAAAGCAACTCAAGCCTTACGCCTGCAGAAACAGAGGAAAGATTCAAGACAACGGGCCATCTCATCGAATACCTCGGGGAAAACTACTCTAGAGTCAACGTCTACAATGCGATAATAAACAACATTACCGGAGCTCCTTCAAACCAGACGACTAATGAAACGAATGAGACGGGCAATTACACTTACAATACATCCACGGATATAGGCGCGTGCGGGGCTATTTCCGGTTCAGGAACTTACGATGTTATAAACAACCTGAGCACTGCCGGAGGAAACTGTATAACGATAGGCGCCAGTAACGTGCTGCTCGACTGTCACGGATACACACTCAGCGGGGATGGTACCAATTACGGAATACTCCAAAACGCAAATAACAATGTAACTATAAGGAACTGTGACGTCAAATACTTCCAGTTTGGTATTGCGCTGTTGCAGTCGACTAACACCATCGTCAGGAATAACACGCTAAGGGACAGCACGTCCGGCGGTATCGCGGCAGCCCTTGGCTCCTACGATGTCGATATAATCAACAATACCGCATACAATAACAGCGCAAACGGTTTGATGGCTACTAATGCATGGGGTCCGTGTGGCAGAATAAACTTCTACAACAATACTATCCACGACCACAGCGACAATGGATTGAATATCGGCAGCACCGACTGTATCGCGGAAGGAAACATCATCTATAACAACAATTACGGAATAAGGATAGATAATGAGAACATCAATGTTTCTGATTCTGTGACCTACGGCAATACACAGGATGGAGTGACGGTGAGGTATGCGAATGACAGCGTTCTTGACAACATAACTGCCTATGACAATGGTCAGAACGGTATAAGCATCGACGGAGCTTCCGGAAACGACATAACTGGCGTGGTTGTAAAGAACAGTAGATTCTATGATAATAGTTTCGCAGGTATCGAAATGCAGTATGCTGACTCAAGCAACTTCACCAACCTGACGATATACAACAACAGCCAGATCGGTCTTGATATAAGAGCCGGCTGTACAGGCAATCTTTTCCAGAACATAAGGACCGAGAACAATTCTTACGGCGACGTATATCAGGAGCTTAGGATAGATACGTCAACAGGAAACAGTTTCACGAATATTACCCTTGCGAATACCGAAGCCAAATATACCTATTTCGTGAACAATGCGCTTGCCAGCTTCACAGGACTTGCTCTTGAGAATGGTTCGAAAGTGACCTGGCCCAACCTTATAGTCGTAGGAAACGATTCAACCGTGTTCAATACGAAGATGGCGCAAAACATAGCGAGCATGGACGACTCTTCCATACCCGAGCTGAATACCTCTGCGAACATATCCCTGGACGTAAGCAGCTGCTCCATAGACATATACAGGAAAACAGGATTCCCGACAGACCCTGCAGATATAGCAGAGAACGGTACACTATGTTCTGCACCCCAATGCACGAATTTCGCATGCTCGGCAAATACTGCAACATTTGATGTAATCAGCTTCTCGGGTTATGCTCCCAAGGGAAAGGGAGGCGAATGCACAGACATTACCACCCCGCAGACATATACACTCACCCAGAACTCGAGCACCACCGGCACCTGCATCAACATAACATCCGATAACGTCGTGCTGGAATGCGCCGGCTATACGATAAACGGAAGTGGAATAGCCGGAAACCACGGTGTTTTCATAGGCAATGTCAAAAACGTTACGGTAAGGAACTGCTTTGTAGACAATTTCGATGCCGGCATTTATCTCCATTCAGTGAACCACAGCAGCATCTTCAACAACAGCATCTACAACAGCAACAAGGGAATCTTCGTCGATCCGTCCTACAACAACACGATTATCGAGAACAACCTCTACAACAACACGTTATACGGCCTCCAGCTGGACAATTCGCACAACAACACGGTAAGGAACAACACCGCGTACAACAACTCGAACACGGGCTTCTGGCTGAGCGGCGGCTCCACCAACAACACGCTTATCAATAATACAGCCTTGAACAACACCTTCTACGGCATCATAATAGTAAGCAGCTCATCGAACGTGATAAACCAGAGCAGGACATACCTGAACGCCGTAGGCGTCATCATCGCGTTCGCCCCAAGCGCAAACAACATAATAGACAATTCCTCGGCCTATGACAACGCCAACCACGGCTTCCTCTTATACCAGACCAGCGTCGACAATATCGTCCGGAACTGCAGCGCCCACGACAACGTGGAAAACGGCTTCAATTTCGAAGCTCTGGAGAACAACACCCTGCAGGACAGCGTTTCATACGACAACGTGGACATCGGTATCAGAATATACCAGGTCAACGGCAGCACTTTCAAGGACAACCTCGTTTACAACAACGACGAGGGCATGGCCATAACCAACTCGAACGACACCAACATAACGAATACCCGCTTATACAACAATGCATACGATTTCTTCATATTCTGCTCGGCAACTCCGAGAACGGTGAATGTAACCAACATGACGTTAGACAATCCCACGGGCAATCTGGAAAACTACACCGTGCTATCGCTGAACGACCTTCTCGAAGCCGGAGCGATTCTGGACAACGGCTACTGGATAAACTGGTCGGCCAATTCCACGGCACTGCCCTCGGACCAGGCGTCGTTCAGGCAGAAATTCGTGAATATAACGAATATAACCGCCTCGGTATCGATAGATTCCATTACGTGGCACTGGGCTGCAAGCGAGGAAGCGGGCTATGACGACAGCAGGTTCAAGCTCTGGAAAAACAACGTAAGCGGCTGGTCCGGGGTAAACAACACTCCGGACACCACCAACAACAGGCTGACTCTCACAAACCACAACCTCGGCTCCATTTACGGCATCCTTGAGGACAACACGACATGCAGGGTGCTCAGTACGCCCAACGAAGTCTACAATATTGACAGGGACGCAAACGCAACCGGAACCTGCATAGAAGTCACTGCGGACAACGTCACCGTAAACTGCCAGGGACACCTTCTCAGAGGGGACGGGGGCGCGGGCGACTACGGAGTCTACCTGAACGACGTGAATAATGCGACAATAAGGGACTGCATAATCAGCTACTTCGAATTCGGCATTGCTGCAATATCCACAAACAGCACAATCACCAACTGCACGGTAGCGAACAATACCGCTAGCGGAGCAGTAATAGCCTATGCGATATCCAACAACAACTATCTGGATAACACCACTGCGTATAATAACACAAACAACGGGTTCGCCATCTACCAATCAGCATACAACACACTGTTCAACAATACGGCATATCAAAATAACGCACACGGTTTCGGTATAGACGCATCGCAATACAATAACGTCACCGGCAGCAGGTCCTACAACAACACCGAGGTCGGCTTCAGATTGATAGACAGCAACTACACCAACATAACGAATTCGATTTCGTACAACAATACAAACTACGGAGTATCTATCGAGGGCTCCTCGGATGCTTCAAGATACAACGGGATAATAAACGTATCATCCTATGAAAATTCCCTGCACGGCCTTTATATTGAAGGCAGTTCATCTCAGAATATAATCGACAACTGCAGCTTCTCCGACAACGACCAGATGGGCATCCATATACTCAACGGTTCCTCGAACAGGATACTGAACACCCTGGTAGAGAACAACATACAGTACAGCATCGCGCTGTGGAGCTTGGATGCCAAAAACAACCTCTTCCAGAACGTAAGGACATTCAATTCCACGTTCCACGAAATAAGGATAGACGCAGGCAGCGGAAACAACTTCACGAACGTCACCTTTGCCTCCGGTTCGGATACATATACGCAGATAGCCAACAACGCATTGAACAACTTCACCGGCCTTGCCCTTGAAAACGTGGACACCGGCTCCAAGGTAACCTGGCCGAACCTCATAGTCGTAGGCAATTCCTCCACCTCGGACAACACCAAAATCGGCTTCAACATAGCGAGCATGAACGATTCCGAGATTCCGGAGCTTAATACTACCGCCAACATAACGATTGCAGTAGCCGTCTGCGACACCAATACCATTTACAGGAAGCTTGGCTACCCGACAGATCCCGAAGACATCCTCGCAAACGGCTCGATATGTTCCGGCCCACAGTGCTCGAGCCCCACATGCGCCGATGCAAAGGTCTCCTTCAACGTCCTTTCCTTCTCGGGCTATTCATCAAAGACGGAATACGTATGCACGTCCTGCTCCCAGTGCGACGAGTTTGCCGATATTCCAAACTCAGTGGTCAAGCTCGGGTCGGACATATACAACTACACCAACACGTGCATAGACGTCGGCGCGGACAACGTCACCATAGACTGCCAGGGCTTCACTATGGAAGGAAACCAGGCGCTGGCGGCCAACACTTACGGTGTACTCGCGAACGCCAGAAGCGGCATAATCGTGCAGAACTGCAACATATCCAATTTCAGCCATGCGGGAATCTACTATAACGGCACCAATATCTCGCAGGTACTGAACACGACGTTCTGGAGGAACGACAACTACCAGTTCTGGTCCTATGACGCGAAGACCAACAAGATAGATAATTGTTCCGCGGTATGCAGGCCGACCATAGGAATCGGATATTACCTTGAGAGAACGGACTACTCGAACATCACGAACAGCAGTGCGAGCGGAGGCGCGCAGGGCGCATATCTTTATTCATCCCTCGCAGGCTTCTCGCCAGACTACAACCGGCTGTACAATGTCAGCTTAAGCGGCAACACGTACGGCCTTTATGTCTATCGCGCGAACTGGAACAACTTAACCGATTCCAACATCTCGAACAACCAGTACGGCATCTATATGGAATATTCCGACAACAACCGGATAGAAAGAAACACCTTCAACGCCAATACCCTTTCATCAACCACATACGGCATAGTCAACGTACACCGTGACTGCGATTACACCGTCATCAACAACAACAGTATCACCAACAATCCGAACGCTTTCGGGATTTACATCACCTACTACACCGTCACCTATACGAATATAACCAACAACACCGTAATCAACAATTACGGAGGCATGCGGGACGGCACCAGCTCCGGCGGCACCAGCACGTACGGGCTCATCGCCAACAACCTGGTTGCGGACAACACCAATTACGGCATCTATCTCTCATTGGAATACGCGAGCCAGGATCCAAGATGGAAGGTGCACAACAACACCATAAACAACAGCAGGTATCCCTTCGGCATGACATTCCCAGGGACTATCACCAACACTTATGCGTCAAGCGTACTGGACGACATAAACATAACCACGGACAACCTTATCTGCTGGGGAACGACCTGCGGAACCCCGTATTATTACGTACATGGAGCGACACCCGACGGGCTCTATAACAGTGTTTTCCCTGTTCCGACCAATGCTTCATGGCTCGGCATAATATCCACGGACAGCCTGTTGTTCGACAACCTGTATCTGCACAACATATCCGGGCCGGCAGTCCTGATGTCAAACGCAACGAGCTGCCAGGCAAGCAACCTTACCATAAACGACACCACCCAGACCGGTATTCTTATCACGGACTATAACGTCGGCGAAGGCAGTGCACTGAACTGGATAAGAAACGCAAGCATATCGTACACGCCGTGGGGCGCGATAAGGGTGCAAAGCCGCAACGGCGCCTTCAACAACAACCGCTTCGAGAGCATAAATGCCACGTGTAATCTCGAAACCGGCCGCTATTGCATGGAGATGTACAGCTTTCTGGCCAGTTCCTACAACAACAGCTTCAGGTGGATGAACATCACATCGACAACAAACCAGAATCTCATCTCTTTCACAGGCGCCAACGGCGGATGGGCCAACACGGTATTCCGCGATTCGGACGTGCATGATGCTTACAGCGGCATACGGTTCACCAACCAATATTGCACCAACAACAGCATCGTGAACAACACCTTCCGCTCCGCATACCTCTACGGCATATATATGGAGACCTCTTCAGGAACCATAGACTACAACGTGATTGCAAACAACACCATTTACGGCGGCTGCACCGCGGGGTCCGGCAGCTACGGAATATATGTCATCGCTGCGAGATACACGAACATAACCGGAAACAACGTAACGTGCAACTCCGCAAACTCGCGGCACATGCATCTAGGGGGCCTGCGTTTCAGCACGGTTGAGAACAACATACTTTATTCACGCGGCTGGGGCTTCCATCTGCAATATAGCGGCGGATACGGCACGCAGCAAACGAATTTCACCAACAACTCTGCTTACGACACGGACGCGCTGGCATACCTTTACGGCGCTACGGGCAACAACCGGGTGAGGTTCAACAGCTTCGTTAACAACACCATCAACGATTCATACTACGGTGTTTACCTCTTTTACTATGCAGACAACAACACGTTTACGAACCTCACGGTAGACAATGCGGCGACATCCGCTTATTATGCGTATTACGGAAGCGCCAACGGGGTCAGCGACAACAACCTTACAAACGCCACCTTCTATTCCGGCAACAACAACTACATACAGCACGATAATTTTGGCGGCGGTACGACAAAGACATACATAGACGGCCTTACCCTGGCAAAGTCCGATTCAGAAACAAGCAGCGTCGCCTTCAGCGGGCTTTTCCTCATGACCAACAACTCGAATTACATAAACACGAACATTTCGGCGGATTTCGTCTCAATAAACAGCGCCGTAATACCGGAGTTCAACCGGACCGCGAACGTTACCACCTATGTCGAATTCTGTCCGGGAGACCCCTTCGTGAAGGCAGGTTTCCCGACGAGCAGGATAGAAATAATAGGAACCGGAGCACCCTGTACCGGCTGTGTAAGGCTGTCATGCAGCGGAACCGCGGCGACCTTCAGCGTTCCCGAATTCTCCGGCTATGCGAACAACCTTTCCACCGATGTAATCGAGTGCAAAAACATAACCGCGAACGGAACATACACCCTGGCAACAGACCTGACAGGCAACCAGTCCAGCGGCATCTGCATCTATATCAATGCAAGCGATGTGATTTTGGACTGCGCCGGCAACAGCATAAACGGGAACTGGTTCGGTCCCGCGTCTACGACGGGAATAAGGGTTGCGAGCGCGGACAGCGTCGTAGTTGAAAACTGCACGGTCTCGAACTACACCTACGGTTTCGTGGTATACGAATCCACATACAGCCGCTTCAGAAACGACACCGCACTAAACAATACCGTCGGCTTCCTGCAGGACGGAGGAGAATACAACCTGTTCGACAACGACAGCGCATACAACAACTCCGACCACGGTTTCCACATGTCAATGTCCAATTACAACAACCTCACGAACAGCTTCGCATACGACAACACCGAATACGGCTTCTATGTGGAAGCAAGCGGTTATCACAATCTAGTCAACAACACTGCTTATCTGGACTTCGGCGGTTTCGTAATCAACGACACTTCAAGCAGGACCAACCTCACGAATAACACCGTATACAATTCCGCCTATGGAATTGCCGTGGGCAGTTCCCATTACGTAAGGCTGATAAACAATACGGCCAGAAACAACACCAACAACGGCTTCATAATATACGACGGCTGCGTCAACACCACCCTGACGTCCAATCTGGCCTATAACAACTCCGACTCCGGCTTCTTCGTCACCCAGAGCGTATCATATGCCACCTTTACCGACAACCGTGCCTATAACAACACAAACCACGGTTTTTACACGAAAGACAGCGGCCGCGGCATCTATTACAATAACAAGGCATACAACAATACCCAACGGGGGTTCTTCCTTGAAAATTCGTCCAATAACAGCATCGACAGCAACAATGCCACCGGCAACGGCGGCTACTCCTTCTATCTGAACAGAAGCCACGACAACAACCTTACCAACGGCATCGCAGTCGACAATGGCGGTGCACTGAGGCTTGACACTTCGGAACGCAACCGTCTTGAAAACAATGTGGTGTACGGAAGCGGGGTCAGCGGCATATTCCTCTACGAGGTCTCGCAATTCAATACGCTGGTCAACAACACGGTGTTCAACAACCCCTACGGAATTACGCTGTTCTCCAATGCCAACTTCAACAACCTGACCAGGAACAGGGTGTACAACAGCACCTACGACGGCTTCTACCTGTACTCAAGCAACTCCAACACACTGGTCAACAACTCGGCATACAATAACTCCGGGAACGGTTTTGTCGCCTTCCAGTCTTCGACCTATAACAAGTTCTTCAATAACACGGCGTACAACAACACGCTTTTCGGTTTCTATATAAACAACACCAGCACCTTCGCCAGGAACAATTTCACTAACGATGTCGCATACAACAACAGCTACGGTTTTGTCCTGCAGTTCGACTCGGGGCGCAACGAGTTTTACGGCACCCGGGCGTTCAACAATACGTTCAACAACTATTATGTGGGCAACAGCGACTATAACCTGTTTGCGAATGCGCAGTCGCTGGGCAGCCAGGTGGGTTTCCTGTTCTTTAACAATGCGGACCGCAATACCATCCGCAACTGCACGGTGCACAACAGCTCGATGACAGCCATAGACATCAGAGCCGGCCAGTACAATAACATCACGAACAACACGGTGTACGGCAACAGCTACGGCATCTACTTCGTAACTGCGACCAATTTCTCAACCGTATCAGGCAACCGGGCCTATAACAATTCAGGTTTCCAGATAGGCATACTCTCAGGCCAAAACAACCGGATTTACAACAACGTTTTCGACAACGTAACCGGGCCTCCTGTCCGAGACGACGGCTCCAGCAACTACTGGAACACAAGCGAGCAGACCGGCCCGAACATATACGGAGGGGCAGACATCGGAGGAAACTACTACAACGATTACAACGGCACGGATGTTGACGGGGACGGCATTGGCGATACCGAGGATTACACCATACCGGGAGCAGCCGGTTCGACGGATTATCTGCCATTGACCAACAGAAGCGGTGAACTAACGGTAACCGACTGCATGTACATACCATGGCCAAACCTCGTTGCGACTGTGGACAGGGACCTCAGCAGAAACAAGTCGGACGGCGCCTGCGTAACCATAAACGCGACCAACGTCACGCTTGACTGCTCGGGCCACACGATAACCGGCCAGCAGGGCGTGGGCGTGACGTACGGCGTATGGCTGGTCAACACCACGCTCAAGCCGGGAATCACGGTGGAGAACTGCACGATAAGGAACTACACGATAGATGTCAGAGTACAGAACTCGACGGGCGCCGACATAATCAACAACACACTGTACAATGCCTCATACGGCATCAGGGTCGATGATTCGGACAGTGTAGTGATTAACAGGAACATTATCCACAGCCTGGTAGAATCCAATCCTTATGGCATATACCTGTACAGGAGCGAGCTCGGAGTGATAGGCAACAACAGCATCCACACCATCTACCCGACCGGCGGCGCTTCGGCCTACGGAATCTATATGTCCGGCGGCTCCAACTATACGAATGTGACAAACAACACCCTATACGGCATATACAGCGTCGCATTGTACTCCACCAGCTGCAGCGGTATCGGGATACACAACAACTCTATACGCGACAGCGGCAACGGAATATGGATAAGTGGTGCCAGCACCACCACGAAAATATGGTCCTACATATGGAATAACAGGGTGTGGAACAGCACTTTCAGATTCGGTTTCCACTCGGAGTCCAGTTCCAGATACCTGGACATCCGCAATAACGCGATATACAATTCAAGCGAGACGGCCTTCGACCTGCGCGGAACCCATTATTCGGTACTTGTCAACAACACAGGCTACAACAACAGCGTGCACGGCTTCCATTTCCTTAATACAGATAATAACACGCTATCAAACAACACCGCATTCCGCAACGGAGCGGAAGGCTTCACGCTTAACGGTTCATGCAATTACAACAACATAACCGGAGGGAGCTCCTATAACAATTCGGCAGCGGGCTTCTATGTCCGTTATTCGAATTCAAACAGTTTCAGGGACGTTGTGTCATACAACAACACTGTAAAAGGTTTCACGGTCACGAGTTACAGCAACTATACCAGCTTTGTAAATGCTACCGCGCTTTTCAACATAGGAACGGGCTTTAGCGTGGCCTCAGCAGTACACACGTCCATTGTAAACTGCACTTCCTTCAACAACACCGGCCCGTCCTTCGAATCCGGCTTCTATGTCAACGATGCCAATTATACGAACATAACCGGCTGCGAGGCGTACAACAACGACTTCCACGGCTTCGAGATTTATCGCCGCGCCGGCAACACCTCTATAAGGAACTGCATAGCCCACGACAACGCGGACAATGGCTTTATAATTTACGGCACCCCCGGCACAACCCCATACGACAATAACATCAGCTACAGCTACGCGTACAACAATTCCGAAAACGGCTTCCGCGTCCACCTTGCCGGGTTTACACGCATTTACAGTTCGAATTCCTCCGGCAACAGCAGGCATGGAATCCATGTCGAAACCAGTCTTAACCAGACCCTTGTATACAGCTGTGAGGTGAGCGGCCATGGCTATTACGGAATTCTCCTCAATGTCTCAAGAGACGATTATCTGCTCGGCAATACCCTGCACGACAATTACCGCGGAATCATGCTTTATTTTTCAAATGATACCCTCGTACAAAGCAATGACATTTACAACAACACATACGGAACTTTCTCGTATGCCTCGCCCAACACTACCGTATGGTATAATCACGTATCTGGGGGCACCTACGGAATCGTGCTTGACGAAACCAACGACAACAACGTGACCTACAACTGGGTGTACGACAACTCCCAGAGGCAAGTATGGGTGCAGTCCGGTGGGGCCTCAAGAAACATAATATACGATAATTTCCTGAACGCAAGCAGTGGATGGGTCGCGGAGGACGCCTCAAGCGGAACCGGCAACTACTGGAACGTCACGAAATCCTGCGACAGGCCAAGCATAATAGGAGGCAACTGCTTCGGGGGCAATTGGTATTCCGACTATACCGGCATTGATTTGAATGGAGACGGAATCGGGGATACCTCGGATTACACCATTAACGGAACCGCGGGAGCCGTCGACTACGAGCCGCTGACCAACGACACCAATGTGACACTGAACTACTGTTTCGTCGTACCACCGGGCTATGACGGCAGTACGATATCGGTCGGCAGGAATCTTACGGGCAACCTGTCGAATGGAGCCTGCATCTCCGTATACTCGAATGACGTTAAGATAGACTGCAAGGGCTACAGCATTACGGGCAACGACCCCACGACCACTTACGGCGTATTGATGGCCGTGGTAAACGGCACCAAGCTGTACAACTGCGTGGTGAACAACTATACCATAGGTTTCTACTTTGACGGTTCCTCGGAATCCGACCTGAAAAACGATACGGCATATAACTGTTCCAATTCCGGCTTCTATGCCAAGGTCAATACCTTGTTCGGCTCCCCGATTCCTTCAGACTACAACAATTTCACCAATATAACCGCAAACAACAATACCTATTACGGAATTTATCTGTACGGAGCGCGATGGAACCAGATAAAATACAGCAACTTCTTCGACAATAACCGGTCGGTTTATATCTCGGGAAGGCCCGGATATTCGGACAATTTCAACAACATCACCAACAGCAACGTCTCGGATAGCGATGAATACGGAATCTACGTTTACCAGTCAAGATATAACACAATAGTGAGCAACAGGATATGGAACAATACCGTCAGGAACGTCATCCTCCACAGGGGCAACGGCACCACGGTCGGGACCAACATAATCACGGGCGGAGGAACCGGCGTATTTGTAAACGAGAGCCAAGCCGCGCAGGTCAATAACAACATAATGCGGGACAACCTGTATGCGGGATTGGCGGTTTACGAAACGGACAACCTGATTGCCGACTTCAACACGGTCACAAACTCCACCATCTACGGTTATCTGCTTTACAAGTCTTATGTAACTATGATGGACGGCGACAAAGCATTCGGTAACGGCCTGCAGGGATTCTTCTTCTGGGATTACGCCGCCCTTATCACCAATATAACCGCGGAAAACAACACATACGCCGGCATTTACTCGGTTGACGAAACGGGCTCGACCATATACACAAACGTACTTTTAAGGAACAATTCCGTGGGCATCGCCATAGACGACAGCACCATGACGATAAGAAACATGACCATAGAGCAGACGAACAACAACTTTACCCGCATTGATACCGGTCCGCTGACTACCCTGGTAACGGTAACAAATCTCACAATAAGGGATATCTCAAGCAATACAAGCGTCCACTGGGAGGGGCCCATTGCTTTCGACGACAGAAACGATTCTATAAACGAATCAAGCGCAAAGCTCACCACCAACCTTGCAAGCATCAACACCTCAACGCTCATAGAGCTTAAAAAACGGGCGAACATAACCCTCGGCGGCGTGGACTGCGCAATGCCCGGAATAAACACGTTCAAGCATCCGGAATTCCCGCAGACCGACTGGGAAGTGATTTCCTACGGCTGGGTGTGCGGGGGCACGGACTGCTTCAACAAGATATGCTCAGGCAACCAGTACACGCTTGCAGCCACCACGTTCTCAGGGTACTCGACCGCCACCACGTATAATATGACCAACTGTTTCTGGGCAGGGGCCGCGAATGCGATATACCGCGTGAACGCGACGCTTACGGGCAATAAATCAGACTCGGCGTGCATAACCGTCCTGGCCCTCAACGCATCGATACACTGCGACGGCTTCAACGTCACAGGAAACTACAATGCCACGACTTACGGTGTTTTGACCAACAACAGCGCAAACAACGGCCTTGTCAGGGACTGCACTGTGAGCAATTATTCGATGGGCTTCTATCTTAACCTGTCAGACAGGTTCATAATCACAAACAACACCGCGCACGACAACTTCATCAACGCCACCGAATTCGAACGCACCGGTGTCGGCTTCTTCGTCAAGGGCATAGACCCTGGAGGCTCGGTCGCGCTTAACAACCTTACCAACAACACTGCCAGAAACAATGCAAACGACGGATTTTACGTTTACACCTATGCATTGTACAACCAGTTCCTCGACAACAGGATTTACGATAACGGATACCATGGAATATACACGGTCGGACCATCGGGCCGCTACAACAATATCTCCAACAACATCATACGCGACAACGGCGGCCACGGAATCTACGACGTCGGATTTAACTCCACAAGAATCACGAACAACACGGTATATAATGAGACAGGAAACGGCATAGTCATAGACGGCGCCCACGAGAACTTCGTATACCAGAACTACGTTACCAATGTAAGCATAGGCTATGGTCTCTCCGGCCCTGCCTATTACAACAACCTCACGAACAATACCGCCTATAAATGCAGAAGCAGGGGAGGCTATCTTTCAGGACAGGCATGGTTCAACAACCTGACCGACAACCTGTTCTACGACAACGTCTACTGGGGCGTCACGATGGATACGGCCAGCTATAACCAGCTGATATCCAACATCATTAACGGAAGCTGGTACGGCATCGAGCTTCTCGGAGCCGATTATTACAATAATTTCACCAATAACAGCATATACAACCATTCCGTTACCGGAGTGCTTATAGAGGAGTCCACGGACAACCGCTTCAGCTTGAACAGGGTATTCAATAATACCAAACATGGTTTCGATATCGCCATGGCCAACGACAACGATTTCATCCAAAATACTGTCTACGACAACCCGGAAAGGAATTTCCTCGTCAACCGTTCCAATAACACCTACTTCCAGGGCAATAACGTAACAAGGGGCGGAAGCGGATTCTACATAGTTTATGCCAATGCCACAAGCCTTAAAACCAACAACGTCTGGAATGCCACATTCTCGGGCCTTGGCGCTTACGATTCCAATTACACGGAAGTCACGGATATGCATGTCAGCGGTTCGGGTATTGCCGGCTACATACTCAGGCGTTCTTTCAATGCCGATTTCACCAATGCAGAGGCGATATCAAACGCGGCTCAGGGATTCCTCTTCTGGAACTACAGCGGAACCTTCGACAGGCTTCATGGAGAGAACAACTCTCTAGTAGGGATTTATTCGCTGGAAACAGCCACCGCGATCGTCAACAGGACCATCTTGAAGAATAACTCCTTCGGTGCGAGTATAAGCAAAAGCAGCAAGTTTTATGTCTATAACAGCGTCATACAGCAGACCAACAACAATTTCGTCTCCATGGAGGACGCTATCTCAGTCTTCAGGTTCCAGACCAACAACACCATAGGGGACATACTCAGCAATACGAGCGTGCGCTACCCCAGCCTTGTCGAACTGGATACCGTGGACGACAGCATTGACGAGAACAATACCCTCCTTGCGATAAACCTCGCAAGCATCAACACCACCGCAATAAGCGAACTCGCAACTCTTGCGAACATAACCCTCGGCGGCGTGAACTGCTCGGGTACCCTGGAGGTTTTCAAGAAAGACGGCTGGCCTCAAACCGCTGAAGAAGTCGTGGCCAACGGAACCGTCTGCATGGGTCCGGACTGCGTGAACAAGGTCTGCGATAATATACTCAACCTCTATTACGTAACCGTGCCCACCTTCTCGGGCTACGCGACCGGCGAGAACAGGAGCACCTGCTTCTATGCGAACTATCCGGATACCGTCTATACGATAGCCAACAACCTCTGGGGCAACAAATCCGACGCCATCTGCATTACGATTAACGCATCGAACGTAACCATAAACTGCGCCGGCTATAACGTTACCGGAACCTACCCCGGGCCAGACAACACCTACGGCATCCGCTCCGATGACGAGGAGAATATAACGATAATGAACTGCACCGTTTCAAACTACACCAGCACAGGCATCTATCTAGGCACCACCAATTACAGCCTTGTGGAGAACAACACGGCATACAACAACACCTACGGCTTCGGCCTTTCCCAGAGCTACAATAACAACATTACGGACAATACAGCATACAACAACACCGTCTACGGCTTCTATCTAAGCGATGCCGACCGGTCCAAGCTGGATTTCGATATCGCCTACAGCAACTGGAACAGCGGCTTCTATCTGCTTGGAACCGACAACTCCACCCTGCTGAAAGCTACAGCCTACAACAACACCTACGGTATGTATCTCCTCCAGAGCCACCAGAACAACATATTCAATTCAACCGCATACAGGAACTCACAGTACGGCATGCGCCTGGTGCAGTCCAATTACAACAACCTGACCTCCGGGATTTTCAATACTTATGTGGAGATGTACGACAATGCTATACACGGCATATCGCTCTATTACTCTCACGATACGCTCATAGAATACTACAAAATCTGGAACAGCAGCAGCGGTATTTATGCCGCCTATTCAAATTACACTACCATATCCTGGACCAATTCTACAAACAACACCGGCCATGGAATCGAGCTTGTCCTGTCCGACCACTGCTACATAGACGGTGACAGACTGTTTTACAACACAGAACACGGCCTAAGCATTTTATCTTCGAATTTCAGCCGCGTTGACTATTGTTCAATATACGACAACGGCGGAATAGGCATCCTTGCAACCCTCTCGGACTTCAACAATCTTACAGGAAACGCATTGACAAGCCACGGCATAGACGGCATGTTCCTGAACGTATCGGACAACAACATAGTAAACGACGGAAGCATATCCTTCGCAGACAGGTACGGCCTCTATGTTCTTCAGGCTACGGGCAACAACATCACCAACGTGCCCGTGGTGGACGCCAACCTGTCCGGAGTTTATGTCTCATCGTCCAACTACAACAGGATTGAGAACACCAGCTCGACCCACAGCCTGGAAGGCATAGGATTCTACCTGCTCAATTCCAACTACAACATACTCAACAACGTGACTGCCCCGAACAATTACCAGCACGGAATATCCCTTGCAAACGCCGGGAACAACAATGTATCCAACAGCACGTTCTACAACAACAGCATGGACGGAGTGAACGTCGAGTTCAACTCCCACAATAACACGATAAGGAGAAGCACGGCATACAACAACACCGAGAGGGGCATCTACCTAAAGGATGCAGGGGACAACAAATTCATCGCGGATATCCTCTACAACAACGGCTACGATTTCCTTGTGAACAGCACCGCCACCAGCTTTACTTTCAACATGAGCGGCACCTTTTTCTCCAACCGCGAAGGGGCCCTTGGGGAGAACGAGACCAACCTCAGCATCTACGACGCCGTCGTAATCAACTCAGCATATTCAGTCAACTGGACAACCAACTCAACGGCACTTCCACCGAACCGATTCTCATTCAGGGAGAAGTGGGTGAACATAACCAATTACACAGCTTCAGTATCCATAGACTCCATAAACTGGCACTGGCTGGATGCGGAGGCCACAGGCATTTACAACGAGAACTACTTCGAGCTCTGGAAGTACAATGCATCCAACAACTGGACGATGCTGAACGACACACCAGATATAACCGCAAACACTCTTAGTCTGACCAATCACGTTCCCGGCAGTGATTATGGAATATTGCAAAGCAACCTGTCCGAATGTTTCTACGCAAACGAATCGAACACCTATTACACCATCTACAATGACCTGCACGGAAACAAGTCGGATGCAATCTGCATTACAATCAATGCATCCAACGTCACGATAGACTGCAACGGCTACAGCATAATAGGAAACACATACATAGGCGGCACCTACGGCATAGCAACTACTTCAGACCCCATGACAAACATGACCATAGCGAATTGCAGTGTGAGCAACTATACCGGAGGCGGCATCTTCACCAACACAGCAGCCACACACGCCAATATAACGAGCAATATCGTCTTCAACAATTCGGCTTACGGCATATACGTAAGGTCCAATTATTCCTTTGTCACGAACAATACCGTAAGGCACAGCCTTAACAGCGGAATTGTAATAAGAAGCGCATGGTCATGCAACGTGACCAATAACTCTGCCTACAACAACACGGGCTATGGGCTTTATTTCAGGTCAGACGGGGGAACACCCACGTATACCACGGTAATAAACAATACGGTCTACAACAACACCTACGGCATGGCGGCCGCGCCGGCATACAACAGCAATTTCACGGACAACATAGCATACCAGAACGAAAACAGCGGCATCCTGATTACCGGTTCATACAACAATACGTTTGTCAACAACACTGCATATGAAAACGGCCAGCATGGCTTCTATTCTGCCGTCAGCAGTAACAACGAATACCTCAACAACTCGGCCCACAACAACTCCCAGCACGGCTTCTATCTCTATTATTCGTCAGAGTATATGTACAGGCCTATTTCGCGAAACAACACCCTTGACGGCATACATCTTACCTATTCGAATTATACAAACATCACGGAAGCCAACGCCAGCCTTAACGTCGGAAGCGGAATAGCCCTGGAGCTCTCGGATTGGTGCTGGCTGGACGCAGACAGGATGTTTGACAACTTGGAAAGCGGCCTGGAGATGACCTATTCCAATTACAGCAGGGTAGACTACAGTTCAATATACAACAATGACGCATTCGGCATACTTGCAACGTTGTCAGATTACAACAATCTCACAGGAAACACATTGACAAGCCACGGCATAGACGGCATGTTCCTGAACGTATCGGACAACAACATAGTAAACGACGGAAGCATATCCTTCGCAGACAGGTACGGCATCTATGTTCTTCAGGCTACGGGCAACAACATCACCAACGTGCCCGTGGTGGACGCCAACCTGTCCGGAGTTTATGTCTCATCGTCCAACTACAACAGGATTGAGAACACCAGCTCGACCCACAGCC
>Ga0209164_1001062_pt1 | contig 41701 bp, 33 predicted proteins | sample MTBNYHSulfiMetaG_FD_187458 | JGI IMG/M metagenome (GOLD analysis project Ga0209164, IMG submission 187458) | Enrichment culture microbial communities from rom New York Harbor, USA that are MTBE-degrading - MTBE-NYH (New York Harbor Sulfidogenic)... | ecosystem: Environmental > Aquatic > Marine >... | reverse complement strand
AACAACCAGCGGGATCTCCAGCGGTTCACTCCAGGTGTAGTTTCCCTGGCGGATCGCGCGTACCTGCCAGGAATAGCTTCCCGGGGCGAGGCGATGCAGAAAAACGGTTCGCTGACGGTTCGGTTCGGACCACTCCTCGTCACCACGGATCAGCACGCGGTGCTGAAAATTCACATATCGTCCGGGATAGCTCAACGATGTGATGTCGAAGGCCACGATGCTCGACGGAGTTATGGATACCCCATCATCAAGTTCGACGGGTTGACCATCGAGAACAGTTCTCAGCAGCAGGGGTTGTGGTGTCCTTTTCGCCACGCTCGTATTATCACTCCAGGCTGCTCCCAGGGAGGTGCCGAGCCAGATTCTGCCCCGATTGTCGATGAGAACGGTTCCCCTGCTGATAGTTCTCGCGGGCAGTCCGTCAGCAAGGCCGTATCGGACCTTTGCCTGACGTGAAATGTGGATCACACCGTCACGTGTACCCACCCAAACGTCGCCATTTGGATGAACCGCCACCGCGCGGATGTCTTCCTCTCCCGGTCGGTCAAGCTCAACAGGTACCAGGCCGTTGCCATCCCAGCGAAACAGCCCGATTGTGGTTGCGATCAAGAATGTCCGGTCGAGGGTTTCCGCAAGATCGTTCACCTCGAAAAGCTGATCGCCCGTGTCGGCATTCCATGCAAGGACCTGGCTGCAACTGTCCGCTGCCGTGTCATAGCGACTCAGGAAGAGGGTATCGTGATTTGTAAAGGCCACATAAAGTCCCTCTTTACCCGGGAGCATCGCCTGAACCGGGTAGGGCAGTCCTTTTTCCGGGCCTACGCTCACCACACGGTGGCCGGAATCAATCCGGACCATCCCGGGCACATGGGACTGGGCGACATACAGGTTCCCCACCTGATCCTTCACCTGGAGCATGATCGGTCGACCCACTTCAGGCAGTTGGATGGTTTCCACCACCTCCCCGCCTGCGACTCGGAGCACTTCGCCTTTCGAGGTCGACACATACATGCCACCCCGCAGAAACTGGAATTGCAGGATGGTGCCGCCGACATTCTGATAGACAGTATCCAGTACCACCGCGCCGCGATGCAGGGACTGGCGCATGATGCGTGCACCGTCACAGAAATAGATGTTCCCGTCCGCGCCCTGCTGGATGTCGTGGATGAAGGTGTTCATCCCGGATCGGAGAATGGAGTGGAAATGGGTGCGTTGCAGCAGGCTGATCCCGATGTCGGTGCTGATCCAGAGATTCCCCTCGGAGTAGTAGAGATCGTTCACCTTGATGTACTGAAATGCATCGATTTTCTCCGGACGCGAACGCCGTTCACTCAGGTCCAATCGATGCAGACCATGCGCCCAGGTGCCGATGTAGAGGTTCGTTCCCTCGTCCACAACAAGGCTTGAAATATCCAATCCCGGCGCACGTGGCACGACACTCCGCCTGCTGCCGTCCAGGGGGAGAACCAGCTCGAACAGGCCATCCGCTCCACCGACCAACAGCCTTTCCGCACCATACACAATCACATCCGCAACCTGGCCCACCGAGGAGGGCAGGGGCAGCTCATCGAAACGCTCCTCAGCGGGGTTGTAATGGTACAGAGTGCCGTGGATTGAGAGGACGAAGAGACGGCCATGCGGATCCTCCACGATACGGAAGGAGCGCAGAAAGTCATAGGAATGATCCTTGGCGGGGAAGGAGTAGCGTTTGAATTGCCCATCTTTCCAGCGGACCACTGCCCGCTGTTCGGACACCCAGTGCGCACCGGAACGGTCGACAATGCCATGCTTGGGGTAGTAGAGGGTGGAGTCGGTCAGCTGGGTCGCACCGGGGATGAGGGGAGTGATGCGAGGGTGACGGACATCCGGATCGAGCAGCGCGACACCCTCGTCCGTTACAACATGAAGCTGGCCGGCCCCGGAGTAGTAGAACGACTTCACGAATGGGCTTGGCAACCCTTCGCGAAGTGTCTGGAAACGGATGCCATCCAGACGGTAGAGGCTCTGGTCGGTCGCCACCCAGATGAATCCAAGGGAGTCCTGGCTGACCCCCTTGCTGAATTCGACCTCGAGCCCCTCATCCGCACCGTAGGTGACCAGGCGGTACCCCTCAGCCCGGACGGTTGCAGCCAGCAGAAGGAGGAATAAAGCGATCCACGCTGGTAGAGTCCCGAGGATCCAGCACCAGTTCCGGTGAACACCGCGCATCAGCGAACCCCGTGTGATCCTGCTGCATCACCCCCGATATGGTTGCGACTGATGACAATATAAAGCCGAAATATGTGACGAGCGTCACAGGAAGCGCCACCCGGCAAATCGCTACCCTCAAGCTATGTTGGTCTCAATACGATGACAGGAACGAAGCAGGCTCCGCTCCGCTGTCTCGCCACAGTTTGTCTCAATCGACCGCGGCATCTATCTTGCTGAATATCTCCTGCCCAATGCGGCATCTCCGGCATGGTATCCTTGAGTTGGGCGGGCGGCTCCAGCTTCACAAAGTTGGGGAAATTGCTCCAACCTGCATGTTACCTCGAGGGGGGGAAATCCATGCGAACTGCCAGCACCTGCCTGCTCCTGTTACTCCTGCTGCTGCCAGGCTGTGACGCTCTTGATGACGCCATCAGCATCGCCAAGCAACCTCCCGCTGCACCCACGGGATTGAACGCTTCGGTTCACGAGACGGGCGGAGTGCAGCTTGCCTGGGAAGATAACGCCGACAACGAAGACGCCTACATCATTGAATGGAGGCTTTCCGGTGGTGAATTCGAGGAGCTGGATCGAATCGGAAAGGACCGTACCGACTACCTTTTCGCCAATCCTCCCGAGCAGGCACTGTTGTATTTTCGTGTCATCGCCTCGAATGCTCACGGCGAGTCGGGCTACTCGAACACAGCCAACATCACCATCGCCCTCCATGTCCCAACCGGACTGATTGCGGATCGTCTCCAGGCAAGCCGTATCGATCTGAGCTGGATCGATCGTTCCGATGTGGAAGAGGGGTATGCGATTCAACGGAAAACGACTGGCTCTTACAGCGAAGTGGGAAGGACCGATGCGGATGCCACCTCCTGGAGCGACACGACAGTCTCCGGGGAATCTTCCTACACCTACCGTGTGGCAGCCTTTGCCGGCGCCGTTTTTTCCCCATGGTCTGTTGAAAGTCATGTCCAGAGCAATGACCCCCTCGAGGCTCCATCCAGCCTGACGGCGACACGTGAAGGCACAAGCGTTCACTTGACATGGGATGATGAATCCAGCCGTGAGGATGGTTTCATCATCGAAAAACGGCTCGATACAACAAGCTGGGCAGAGCTCGATCGTGTCGACAGGGATGTGACCAGCTACGTTGACAGCGGGGTGGATTCATCAGTGACCCCGAGGTATCGTGTCGCCGCGTTTAATGCTGACCAGGTGTCGGTCTGGTCGAACGTAGTGATCGCCACCCTTGATCCCACATTGCAGGCTCCAGTTCTGATCACTGCCGAAGCGATCAATGAATCGGTAGCAATCATCGTCTGGGTCGGATCGGGAGATCAATCTGTCATTAACGTTGTGGATGCGGAGGGCGGAATCCGGGAGTTCCTGAGGTCAGGGCCGAGTGGGGAAACCGAGGTTTCCGGTCTGACTCCCCTGGTTCGTTACTCCGTTTCTGTACGTGCCAGGTCGGGTGACCAGACCTCGCCACCCTCCAACGAGATCGCGCTGGAATTGCCGCTCATTCCTCCCACAGACCTGGTGTGGGAGGGGTATGGGAGTACGTCTGAGCTCATCAGGATCGAGTGGGCAGACAATTCTTCTGTCGAGGATGGCTACCGGGTCGTTGCTGATTGTGGAGCGTTTGGAGTACTCACACATGATTTTGCACCGAACACAACAGGTGTCGGAAATTCAGCTTCCAATTGGTTCGGAAGTGCACAATCGGCAACGATAACGGTCCGAGCGTTTGTCATCTACAATAACATGCGACTCTATTCCGAAAGTTCGGAGGAGGTTGAGGTAGTTCTATCCCACCCAAACGATTCTGGCGACTCGTTTGAATCGGACCAGATCGGCTTCCCGCCATCTTCTGCGCGGGGGTGGAGTACCGAATGGTCCACTGACCCCACAACAGCCCCGGTAGTCACCGATGCGATAGCCTACAACGGCAACCAGTCAGTCAGCTTCGCGGGAGGGGATGGTGTGGCGAGCCTGTCCCGTTCCCTCACATCGCCCCAGGAAGGCGCACTTGTGACTGAAATCTGGATCTACAGGACAGAGTCAACCGGTGAGTTTTCGATACGGCTCCATTCGGCAGATGGAGAGGGTCCGGATGACAATCCGGTTGCAATCGTGTTTCACATGGATAACCGCATCACATTGCAGACTCTGCACCACGGTCAAATCGAGCTGCGAGACTCTCCATTCGACCAATGGTTCTCGGTGCAGTGGATCTACATCCCATTCTTTAACGGCATCCAGGGATACATGGTTGCTGTCAATGGAGAATTGACCGGCGATCTCGTCCGAGAGGACTTGCCCCATCTGTCTCATATCGAATTTGTCGGGGTTGCGGATCAGCAGAGTCATAGCAGACCCTCGGTCTATATAGACCTTTATGAAAGCAGGATTGAGACGGATTTCCCGGGTGTCAGTCGCTGAGGAAGGCGATGTCGCTGTGGTAGTGTTCGCTCGGATCGCGAGGTGACGACCAGAAGACCTACATCTTGAATCAACCCTCGTTTTATTGAAAACAGATGTTCTGGAGGGGTTCATAGAGGGATTGCCGACAATTCCCCGGAAGCACTTATCTTGATCGTCTCAGTACCTATGTTTTCAAAAACACAAGGGCTTACTACAAGGCTTTGCTGTCAGGTTGTCAAGACACCCCTGTAGACCTGCGGCCTCCAGGCGATCTTGACAACCTGATTAGCTTGTGACACCCGCACAAATTCTTGTGAGGACCCGTTCAACTGCCTCTTCATTGCAATCTCTTCCAGCCCTGCGTAGCTTTGCCTGCATGACTGAAAACAACGGCTTCCCGCAGGGAATCAAGGGGTTGATCACCCATCAGCACCCCGATCTCGACGCCATCCTCTCCATCCACCTGTTCAGGGTCCATGGCGGCCAGCAGTTTCCAGGGGTTGAGACTGCCCCGATCCAGTTTGTCTCCGCCAACAATCTGCCCGGGGGCAAGAGTGCCGCTGAGTTGGAGGCTGAGGGCTACATCGCCCTGGACACCGGTGGTGGACGATTCGACACCCACCCTGTCGAGGGGGAGAGCAATGAGGAGAAATGGGAGAGCTGTGCAGCGGCCCTGGTCGCCGAAACCCTTGGTGTAACCGGGGATCCCCGTTACCGTTTCCTCCTGCCATACACCCTGAACCATGATGCCCGTGGCCAGTCCCTGACGAGCAAAGAGGCGACTCATCATCTGCTCGCCCCCCATGGTCTGGTTGAGGGATTGCACAGGACATTGGAGGATGACAACCGGGTGGTGGCGGCGATGTGCCGTCTCCTCGAAGGCCTTGCGGTAGCGGGCACCGGGCAGGAGCCGCCCCTTGCGCAGACCGCAGCGTTGTTTGACCGTACTTTGGCGGCTTTTCTGCGTGACACCAGCTTCACAGACACAAATCACCTGCGCAAGGAGCTGCCGGAGTGGCCATCGGAGGGGGAGTCCCACCGTGCCGCTCGGGAGCTTGGCCTGGCCATGCGGCGTGACCTGGAAAAGCTGCTGAAAGCGGCCTCCAGCCTGCTCGCGGGTGTGGGCTCTGCGTTGCCGGAGCTTGAGCTGGAGAGACGTATCCAGCTGACACACGCCCTTGTCGGGCTGGCGAACCTCCACGGTGAAGGCAGCGAGGCTTTTTCTGCGGCAGTTCATCCGCTTTTTCAGGCGGCGGTGACAAGGGAGGCGGATTGGTTCCAGGCGATCGACGAGGTCGAACGCAGCGCGAAAGTGATCCGAGGACGCGGCATTACCCTGGTCGCGATCGCCAGCCGTAACGGGCTCTCGATCAAGGCGGCCCGCTATCGGCGGGGTGCGCAGGCAGTCCTCTATTACGAGCCCGGCAGGGGCAGTGTCACCCTCCAGTCCGGGATCAGGCCGGATGGCACACCGTGGCTGAATCTCTCGAGAATCGCCTCCCGCCTCCGTGCGGCCGAGATTGTGAAAAGGCATGGCAACGGTCGTAAAGCGCCACGGAATCTGGGAGAAATTGGCCTGGTTGAGGATTGGTTTCTCCATCCTTCGCTGAAGCTGCTCAATCGTGGATCACCCAAGGCACAGGATGTCGAGCCCTCGGCACTGAGCTGGCCAGAGATGATCGAGATCGTCCGGTCCGACCTGAAACCGGACGAGAAGATGCCGGACTGGTTCTGCCCGCCTGACAGGTGTACCGAAGCAAACTGCACTTTTTATACCTTACGTCTGGCGAACTGCCACGCTCACCGCGGGCGGATCCGTGAGACACCTCAAACTGGCACCCTCGGTGATCTGTTCGCCGACAAGTTTCATCAGGCAGGGGCATCCCGAAAGAAAAAAAGGAAGTGATCCCCGCCGGGGATTGGAAGGAGAGGGAACGTGTTTAAGGTCGTGCTGCTGCGTCATGGCGAAAGCCATTGGAACCGGGAAAACCGTTTCACCGGTTGGACCGATGTCGATTTGTCCGAGAAGGGGATCGAAGAGGCCCACGAGGCCGGACGGACCCTGCTCGCAGAGGGGTTTCGTTTCGATATCGCCTTCACATCCGTGCTGAAACGAGCGATCCGGACTCTCTGGATCACCCTCGATGAGATGGACTTGATGTGGATTCCTGTGGTACGCAACTGGCGATTGAATGAACGCCATTACGGTGCTCTGCAGGGGCTGAACAAGGTGGAAACCGCGGAACAGCATGGAGAAGAGCAGGTAAAAATCTGGCGACGCAGCTACGATATTCCGCCGCCTGCCCTCATGCCGGACGATAAGCGCCACCCGAAGCAGGACCCGCGTTATGCCGACCTCACCGACGCTGAACTGCCTCTGACCGAATGCCTGAAGGATACAGTGGATCGTTTCCTGCCCTTCTGGCATTCGACGATCGCACCGGAAATCCTCGCCGGGAAACGTGTGCTGGTCGCCGCGCATGGGAACAGTTTGCGTGCCCTTGTCAAATACCTGGACAACATCAGCGACGAGGAGATTGTCGCGCTGAACATTCCCACAGGCGTGCCGCTTGTCTACGAGCTGGACCGGCAGCTCAATCCGATCCGCAGTTATTACCTCGGCGATCAGGAGAAAATCGCCCAGGCCATGCAGGCGGTGGCAAACCAGGGGAAGGCTGCTCAGAATCCATCACGGTAGATGACACGATTCATTGGGGACTCGCCGACCCCACCCGGGAGGAGCGTGTCGGACGCTCAAACACAGTGAAGAGTTTTCCAGGTCGTCACAGGAATTTGTGCGGCGATCTCTGCCCAGTCAGGTTGTCAAGTCGCGCCGAGAGTCCGCGCTACGCTTGCCGCTGAGCGAACTTGACCGCTGAGTTCATGCACCAATCCTCAAGAGGAGCCAGCTTTCCAGCTGGCAGCTCTGGCGCTCGGTTGAGTGACTGGCACACTACGGTGCAGTCCTCTTGCGCAGGCCACCCGCTGAGGCAACTGCCGCTCCCCCCTTGTTCCGGTCGGCAGCAGCCAGTACTTTCCCGGCACAGTTGAATCCGTGCCCCACTCACTGGGCAGCGATCCAGGGGGCAGCGCGGTTCAGAGGCATTCACAAGGTCCGACTCCTGGCCGGACCGAGGGTTCAAGTTCCAGGTAGATGACATGCTTCGTCGCTTTCTACACGCCAAGATCCACCGTGCCACGGTCACTCAGACCGAGCTGGATTATGTCGGCAGCCTCACCCTCGACCCCGATCTCCTCGACCGTACCGGCATGCTGCTGAATGAGCAGGTTGAGGTCTACAACATCACCCGGGGCACACGTTTCACCACCTATGTCATTGTCGGGGAACGGGGCAAGGGCGAGGTGTGTGTCAACGGGGCGGCGGCGCATCTCGCGGAAGTCGGCGATCGTGTCATCGTGGTCACTTACTGCGACCTGACCGAAGAAGAGGCGGCAACACACGAACCCGTGGTGATCATTGTGGATGACAACAATCGTCCGATCAACTGAAGACCCTGTCCGGAGACGATTGGTCGCTACCGGGATGCTTGTCCTGCTGACCCTGATCTGGGGTCTGACTTTCCCCGCCACCCGTGCCGCCCTGCAACAGACCGATCCGATCCAGTTCCTCGCGCTTCGTTTCCTGTTCGGCCTGCTCCTGATGATGCCGTTGGCGCGGTTGCTGCGCCGCTCTACAGGTGCAAGCTCCGATGCTCCCGGGCGTGACATCCTGCCCGTCGTCGAGGGCGGGATCACTGGCAGCGTCAATCCACATCTGCATCCCTTCTGGTCGAAGCTACGTGAAACACACCTTCGCAGCCTGCCCCTCCGCGGCATTATCATCGGCCTGTTCCTGACTGCGGGTTTCCTCTTGCAGGTGCTCGGGCTGCAGAGCACGACCGCCTCCCGTTCCGGCTTTTTCACCGGTCTGCTGGTGGTCATCACACCGCCGCTCGCCTTGCTGTTACGCACCAGCCGTTCACCGCTTCTGTCGTTTGTCGCTGTTGTACCTGCGCTGTTCGGTATCTACCTGCTCGCCGATCCACAGCTCGGCGGGCTGAATCGGGGGGATCTGTTGACCATCGGCTGTGCTTTTGCTTTCGCCCTGCAGATGGTTATGCTGGAGGCGCTCTCTAAAGGGGAAGGTGAGAGCATCGAACTCACACTCTGGCAGCTCGCCATGATTGCGGGGGTGGCTTCGCTATTGGCCTTGCTGGCGGGAAATCCTGTGCGTCTGACTCTCGTCGGATGGCTGGGGGTCGGGTACACAGCCCTGTTCGGGTCGGTCGTAGCGGTTTACCTGCAGACACGTTACCAGCCGGAAGTGCCCGCCGGGCATGCGGCTCTCATTTTCATGCTCGAGCCGGTGTTTGCCGCGGGGTTCGCTACCCTGCTGCTGCATGAACCCTGGACACTGCGAACCCTCGCTGGCGCTGGCTTTGTCCTCGGGGCGATGGCCTTTGCCAGTTCTACCCTGTTGAGACGTAATTCACAGCCCGGCCCCGAACTTTAGCCCCGTATTTAAAACTACAGAGCACCACCCTACCACAACGAAAAAGCGCCAGACGCAGGCGTCTGACGCTACTTGACTAGAACCAATCCGGACTCGGTCAGCCCATCTCTCAGATAAACTTCTTAACGTCCTCAAGCAGGTTCTTGGTCGCTTCGACTGATTTGTCGAACATCGCCTGCTCGTCCGCGTTGAAGGGATACTCGACGATCTTGTGGACACCCTTCTCGCCGATGATGATCGGCACACCCATGTAGATGCCGTGATGGCCATACTCGCCTTCGAGGTAGGCGCAGCAGGGCAGGACACGATTGTTGTTTTTAACAATCGCTTCCGCCATCTCCACCGCACCTGCGGCGGGAGCGTAGTAGGCGGAACCAAACTTGAGCAGCTTGACAATTTCCCCGCCACCCGCTGCGGCACGCGCCACCATGGCGTCGATCTTCTCCTTCGAGACCCAATGTTCAAGAGGCAGGCCAGCGATGGTGGTGAAACGGGGCAAGGGCACCATGGTGTCGCCGTGCCCCCCGAGGACCATTGCCTGGATGTCACGGACACTGACGCCCGTCTCCATGGCGATGAAGGCGCGGAAACGCGCGGTGTCAAGGATACCGGCCATGCCGAAGACACGCTCCTTCGGGAAACCGAGGACCTGCTTGGCGACATAGGTCATGGCATCGAGCGGGTTGGCCACCATGATCACAATGGCGTTGGGGCTGAGTTCGCGGACCTTCTCCATGCAGGGACGGACAATCGCCACATTGGCTTCGAGCAGGTCATCCCGGCTCATTCCGGGCTTACGGGGACGTCCTGCGGTGTGGATCACGATGTCGCTGCCAGCCGTGTCAGCCCAGTCATTGCTGCCGGTGACACGGGTGTCCTTCCCCCAGACGGGTGCGGACTGACGCTGATCGAGTCCCTTGCCCTGGGGCATATCCTCGACAACGTCGATGACAACAACTTCCTGTGCCAGCTCCTGAAGCATCAGACCCTGTGCGGTGTGCTCACCCACATACCCCGCACCGACCACTGTGATTTTCTTCACCATCGTCCCGCCTCCAGTTGCGGCTCACACCAGATGAATCAACCCCCCGGCTGACTCAGTTTTCGGACGGTTCCACATGCACGGTCTTCCGCCGTAGCCCGGCGGTGGAAAACTCCACCACACCGTCCACAAGGGCGAAAAGGGTGTCATCCTTGCCCTTGCCGACATTTCTGCCGGGGTGGAAGTTGGTGCCACGCTGGCGCACGATGATGCTTCCGGCGGTAACAGTCTGGCCACCATACACCTTCACACCGAGAAATTGCGGGTTCGAGTCACGACCGTTCCGTGAACTTCCGCCACCTTTTTTATGAGCCATCTTCCAACTCCTTTCAGACAACCACTGCCGGATCACTCCGGCAGTCAGACAGACACTTCCGGGCTCGAGGGTTTCCCCCTGCTCCTCAACTCTGCACCTTCTCGATCTCGAGGGTCGTGAGCAACTGACGGGCACTCGCGTTACGGCGATACCCTTTGCGGCGCTTCTTCTTCAGCACCCACACCTTTTTGGTCCTGCTGTGCTCAAGGACCCGTGCCGAGGCGCTCGCCCCTTCCACATAGGGCACGCCTACCGTCACCTTCCCCTCCCGATTGATCAGGAGAAGCTTGTCGAGGGTGACTGATTCGCCGGCTTCTGCACGGAGACGTGGGACGGTCACTTTGCCGCCCTCTTCGATCCGGAACTGACGTCCCGCGATCTCCGCAATCGCATAGTTATGCATCGGACAGAGTACTCCTGAAGTTCACGTTTTCAGCAAGCCTGAATATAAGGGAACGCCCTGGTCCGAGCAATGAGTGGAGCAGGCACGCCTCCCCGAGTTGAGGCTGGGCAAAATCACCCGAAACAGGGAGTGATTGAAGTGGTCAAAACTACTTTACCCCCCTCGCAAAGAAACCGAGGATGATCCCCAACACCAGCGCCCAAAGCGCCGCGAGACCGACCTGAAGATGTGCCGGCAGGCTGAAAGTGATCGTGTGTGCCGGAATCCAGAACCAGAGAAGTGTCCACCACGCTTTCTGCAGGCTTGGCCAGTGCATCGCCTTGCGCTCAATCGCGTTGTCTGTCCAGCGGTGAAAAAGCATCATCACCGGCCCAAACAGCAGGTTGGTGAAGAGGGAGGCCGAAAAGGCACGCATCAGCCCTGTCCTGGCGGCGGAGGCGAACCAGAACTCCTTCGCCACGAGCGCATCCACAAAACCGTGAAAACCGGTGAACGCATACTTGAATGTCACCCCAAGGAATGCCCAGACCGCGATTTTGGCGGCGAGACGACCCACTCCGGGACCGAACAGGGTCCATTTTCCGAGACGGATCCTTGCCGCAAGCAGCTCGCCGAGGGTGCCGAGGATACCGACCTGCACCGCACTGGAGAGCAGTGGGTAGTCCTTCATGAATTGAAAAAGGGGCTGCATGAGGTGACCTCTGATCATGGACGAGGGGGGCTCTGACTGGATTGGAGTATACGAAATCAGGCGGCCTGAAAGGGTGTCACCGCGAGGCGAACAATGGGGGACTGCGGCAAACTGTTCTTGAAGGTTTCTGCATTGTTCTGGCAGGTCCACGGACCAGCCAGACTTTCCGCCGGGTCTACGGACCTGGCGGAACAATACAGCCGGCAGGTCTTCGCTACGCTGAAGACCTGCCGAAACGTGGGAACCGCCAGCTCGGAGTGACTGTCACCTTCGCCTGCAAAATGTCACTTCATCACAACCACTCGCTGGGCATGGCTGCCGCCAGGGAAGTCATACCGCACAAAATATGCCCCGCTCGCAACCGGTGCCTGCCACACAGCCTGATGCCAACCCGCCGTTTCATGTCGATCGACAAGCCGAGTCACCTCTCGTCCGAGCAGATCATACACCGTCAGGCGGATTCGTCCGCTGGCTGGCAATGAATAGACCAGTGTGGTGCTGGGATTGAAGGGGTTGGGGTAGGCGGGAAGCAGCGCCCAGCCACCGGGATGTGGCCTGACCTGGTCCGCGGACACACCCGCCAGACCGTCATTGAAGCGTGTGCCGTAAACATCGTCAAACAGCTCCCCCACCATGGAAGCGCGCCAGTCATTCCAGACAACAATCACCCCACCCTCCCCATCCGGGATGGCATTGGGCGATCTTTGCTCGAACCACATTTGAGTCAGTGGCACTCCCTGCGTCCCATACGATTCGTGCACAGGGACTCCCTCCCGGTCAAGGTGGGTGATGAACATGTCGGTCATGCAAAATCCCGGCTTTTCCATCACTACATAAAGCCCACCAACGGGATCAGGAACGACTGCATTGCGGTCACAATAAGCCGAGAATTCGATTCCCCCGGGAGTATCCAGGCAATACTCGCCATCGAAATTGTAGCGGAAATACCGGGTCGAATAGCCCTCGCAGTTTGCAGTCAGGATAATCTCTTCCCTTTTGCTATCGAGCACCAGGGCCGTCTCTTGATGCACGGACTCCTCCTGAACCTCCCTGACCGGAACAGGCGCCCACTCCCCGTCGAGCGAAAGCTGCAGAATATTCATTGCCCAGGGTTCATACATCTGGCTGAAGACCGATACCACGCGTCCCGGGTTTTCCTGCACGATCAGGTCAACCGGTTTCCGATAGATGTTGAGTGTTTCGGTCCGGGACCAGAGTGTGCCGACATCAGGGTTGACTCTTGCCAGCCATACGCGCAACTCCTGCAGCGAATACTGCTCACCACCTGTTTGCACAATCACATCGCCTCCTGCCAGCGGACGAATCTTCGACGTCGTGCAGGAACTGGACTCATCTGTGATCGGAACAATCGGTGAGAATTCACTGCCATCCAACTCGAACCAACCGAGGTAGAGCCGGCCGTTCCAATAGGGAGGTTCGGATACGATCGATGCGACTGCAATTATTCCCTGGTCGGTCAGAGTAAAGTCGTAATTAGTAAACTCGCGAGGTCCGTCAGGGCCGGAAGCCTGGAAGATCACGCCGTCCTCTCCCCAGAGATGACTTCCATCCGGACCGATCCGCTGGCCCATCAGCCGACTGTCTTCCCCCAAGTTATAGATCCGCCAAAGGAAAAGCATCCCGCCCGATCCATCGGGGATCATTCGCACATCCACACCCTGATAGGGGAACTCTTCCAGCACTCCCGGGGCAAGTGGCAGGCCATTTCGCGGGGTCAGTACTTCTCCGTTGGCGACGCCTATCACCTGGTAGAAAAGCGCAAACCCATTGCCAGATCTTCTGCTGTCTGACCACACTACAAAGGCGTTCTCACCGCTGATTCGAACCTTCGGATCAGTAGTATAACCGGATGTCCCCGAGAAGAGGAACCGAGGTTGTTCGTCCACCACGGAACCATCAAACTGCTGTTCCTGAATCATCAATCCCGTCTCAGAACCCCTGCTCCCGAGGTAAAGGGTTACGATTCCCTCATCAAGGATAAAGGAAGTGAATTCGTCAATAGCATCGATTTGACCCAGTGATACCGGCTCCGGCCATCGCCGGTCACCTGCGTCATCAAACGCGAGGTTGAACAAATCGTAATCATTGCTCAACCACGTCAGCAGGATCTGGCCCTCGCCTCGCGACGTAAGTTGAACATTGCTCTGGTAACTACTTTCAGGAGTCAGTGCTATCCAGTTGACCTGGGGCGTGTCCCCGGAGCAGTCAAAGGAGGCAAGTCGGCTGACATGAGATACAGTATACACCAGCACATTCTCTTCACTCAATGTGAGGAATCGGGCGGAATATATATTGACCATGTCGACCCATATTGTTTGCCCGGGCATCTCCCACTGGGGTTCGCCAGACAAATCATATTTCTGGAAAAACATGGTTTCAGTCATGTAGTTGTACCAGGCAACCAGAGTTCCACCTGAAGGAAGCGGAGTAAAGCCGAGGATACGGGATGTACCCAGATCGTCCGAATTCAGGAGCACGGCGCCTTCACCGGGCAGCAGCATCACACCTTCATCATCGACTTTCTGGAGGGCAACCACCAGGCCACTCGTGGAATGCCGCATCATCAGAACTTGCAGCGTACCATCCGGACCCATTGCGGTTGTCAGGGGATAGGCATAGCCATCTGTCATTACAGGCAAGGTGTCCCAGGCTGACTCCCCTGCAGCAGTGAATCGTTTCACACACACCTGCTGCTCCATTCGCCAGACAAGCAGCACATCCCCCTCACCGACCGGGTAAAGTTTCCAGTGCTCCCATGCGTAGATCAACTGCGCATCATGCACCGCAATTTCCCAGAGTGATTCACCGCTGGCGTCGTACTTCCGAAGACGAAGGTAGCCGACAGCATCGACCGCATCAGCGTCGGTGAAATCTTTCCACCCGATCACCCAGCCGCCATCACCGGTGTGAACCGCCTTCGGCTCCTGCTGTGGGGCATCCCCGGCCGCGACGATACGATCATCACCTGCCCAGAGAGGTTCGCCATCGAAATCGAAAAGCTGGGCATGAACCTCAAGCAAACCATTTGGAGCTTCGCTCCAGGTTGCGAGGAAGGATTCGGTACCGTTGGGCGCGATCGATTCGTGCGTGAAGGTGATGTGGTTGCCCTGACGGATCGCCAGGCCATTCGATGTGTCCCAATAGCCGTACTGCCCAAACGCTGTTGGTAGTAAGAGGAGAGCACTCACTCCCGCCAACAGAGACCGTAACCACGTACAAGTGTGCATCGTCTTTTCCCCCCGGAAAGGTCTCACATGCGGTTGCAAAGAACTACTGGAGCAGGACAACCCTCCGTGTGGCGGTGAATGTCCCACTCCTCATAGTCACAAAATAAACACCCGAGGAGACCCTTTGTCCAGAGAAATCTTGTCCATTCCACAAAATCGTGTGGAGTCCGGGTTCGACTCCTGCCTCCAGGAGACGGGTTACACGGCGTCCAAGCAGGTCGTAGACAGTCAAACGCACATCACCCGCCTCGGGTACGTTGAATCGGATAGTGGTCGTGGGGTTGAAGGGGTTGGGGTAAGCGGGCAACAGTGCATAGCCGATCGGGGTGACATTCAACGGCTTTTCCGGCGCGGAGACGGCGAGGAAGTCATTGACACGCATCGCGTACACATCCTCCGCGAGGGATGACCGATTGTCGCTCCAGGTGGCGAGGAATCCGCCTGAACCATCCGGCGCGAGGGCAATCGCACGCTGAGGATACCAGGTGTTCACCAGCGGCAGAATACCTTGCTCGGCATAAAGTTCACTGACCAGTTCGCCGTTTGGACCGATATGGGTGTAGCTGTAGTCCAGCTCGTTGCAACAGGTTCCTGAAGCGCCGATGATGTACATCCCGCCGCCGCCATCCGCCATCAGCTCCGGTGTGAAGAAGAACGTACCGGTCACCGGGACGATCCGCCCTTCCGACGGTTCAAGCAGGGGTTGACCATCCAGGTTGAACTGCTGATAGCCCATCTCTTCGCCACCGGACCAGGCGAACCAGAAGCTCTCGTCGCCGCTACCTACAGCAAATTCACCGATGTCATTCCGTTCCGGCAGCAGGATGCCACCGGGGATGGGGAAACGTAATCCACCCTCGGCATCCACAATGTTAAAACGAATCCCCGTTTCGTCTGCCCCAAGCTGACGCCAGAGGAGCAGCACCTCATCGCCAATGGCAACCGCTCGCAGCCCCTGCGGAACTCCCTGCCCCAAAGGAAGGGTGACAAAGGATTCGAGGATCGGCTCACCCTGCGGGCTGTAACGTCTCATCAGCAGGCTCGGTTCACCCCCAGCTTGTCCATGCAGCAGCAGGAAGAGGTTGCCATCGGGAAGTTGCAGGGCTTCGGAGATCACCTGTTCCTGCCCGGTGGCGTTGAGAGTACGAGGCGCACTCTCCTCGTAAAGCGATTCCCCCGCTGCATTCAGGTGTTGCATCACGGGTCGGTGCTGCCAGTCGTTGGCACGGTCCATTACGGTGAAGAAGGTCAGGAATCCACCTTCGCCATCGCTGAAAAGGTGGAAGGGATAGACACTCATCTCGAACGATGTGTCGTCCGGAAGCAGCAACGCTCCCTGCTCGCCAAATCCAAGGGTTCCATCCGCAGTGAGATGCTGGCCTCGGGCAGTGCGACGAGAGGTCGCCAGGTCATCCTCAAGCCAGACTGCGAAAACGCCACCGGTTTCATCCGCAGCGAGTTTCAGCCTGTCCACGCCGAAGTAGGCGGTGGTGTCGCCTCCGCTGAAGGGGTAGGCGGGCAGAAGGCTGATGCCATTTGCCGGATGGACGGTTTCCCCTGTCGCCATATCCATTTTCTGCACATAGGGAAGCCTGCCCAGTCCAGCGAATCGCTCGTCCAGCCAGCCCACATAGGCGGCATTATCGGAACGCACAATCTGTTGCGACACGGTGTTCCGGTTCATCCCACCGGAAAACTCCACGCCCCCCGCGGGAGTCTCGACCGCTCCGCTGGCATGAAGAAGTGCGCTACGGTTCAGACCGGCTCGCGCGTTGCTCTGCTGCTGGTAAACAAAGACGGCGCGGTTGCCGTGGTTCACGAGACGGATCCCGCGCACCACCCCATCCACAGGAAGTTCGGCGGTCTCACTCCAGACCGTCTCGCCGGTCTGATCAATTCGCGCCGCTCGGACACGGCTCATGCCGGAAGTTGTCTCCTGCAGCCAGGCGATGGTGGTCCCCAACGGGTCAGCATCCTGCAGCAGCTCACGAAACCCACTGAGGGAAGCGGCAACAAGCTTTCCCGATCCCGGCCCCGCTTCATCCCAAAGCAGCGTGGCAGAGTCGGTCAGCGTGCCGATCCGTTGCACATACAGCGAGTGGGAAGAGCTGCTCTGGGGACGGCTGGCGGCAAGAACCGGGTCGCCTTCGAGGATTTGGAGATCGAGCTGATCAAATGTCGATTCGCCTCGAATCACCACGGTCTCTACCCCCTGCCAGACAGATTCTCCCTCGCCATCGAGCAGAGTCATCCTCACCTGGTGTTCTTCGGCGAGGGGGTCGTAGCTCGTCCATGCGACAGCAAGCTCGTCCCCGGGAGTCAGGATGGCGGAGTACCGGATGGCAGAGGAGTGTGGACCGGTCAGTGTAAGCGGCTCGTCCCAAAGGGCGAGCCCCTCGCCGTCATAATGCTGGAGGCGTAACTCCTGCCCCCCCGGAACAAAGCGCTGGCTGAGTACCCAAACCCCTCCCGTCAGATCGCTGACAAGAGTGGGCTTATTCATCCCCGCTTCAAATGCGATACCTGCCTCGCCATACAGCTGTTCGCCCGAAGGACTTACCTTATGTATCACCGCCTGCCAGCCATCCTCCAGCAGGAGAAACACGCCGTCATCCATGGCGGAATGAAGCGTCGGTGCGCTCCACATGCGTGGTTCGGCGTGAATCACATGTGGCGCACTGCCCCAGAGCGGGGTGCCATCCATGGAGACCTTCTGCATCGTGGCGAGCATCAACCCCAGTCCCTCCGGGTCTTCACGCTGGTCATTGATCGCCACATAAATCGCTTCATCCTGGCCGAAAGTGATGGCGGGTTGACGCTGCCCGTAGGCGCCCGAACTCACCTGAATACCACCGTCAGACCAGAGTGCGGTGCCATCCGCGGAAAAACCCTGCACGAAGACATCCAGCTCGCCGTCACGGGATTCCGACCAGGCGGTGTAATAGCCGTTCAGTCCGACAACAAGGGCTTCGTTCCACTCGATGTGTACACCTTCACGGACAGGCAAGCCGTTGGGGACAGGCCAGAGATCGTATCGTGCTTCGCTGACGGAAGCAGCAAGGAGGACGGCGAGGATAAGCTGAGCGCGTGCTGAAGGGGAGGGCACCGGGAGCCTCCTGAGTATCGGTTTTCGTGTCAAACCATCGCAGATCAACCACCTGCGATCATCCCCCCCCCGAATGATAAATAAGGTAGAGCGGGAATTTGGGGTGTCAAACTCTTCAGCCGACGAACTGGGAGGAAAACGGCGGTACGGTGGTGTGATTGCCACTCCGGGGACCTGGTGGAACGGCAATGGACAACTAAAGGGTTCCTCAAAAGAATGTGTGCGCCTGTCTCTGGCGAACCGGGTTGTCAAGATCGCCTGGAGGCCGCAGGTCTCCAGGGTGTCTTGACAACCAACCAACAAATACTTTGTGGTAAGCCCTTGTTTTTTGAAATCAAATGTACCGAGACGATTAAAATTAGAACTTTCGAAGAATAGCTTGCTGTCGCTTTGAATCGACTCTCGTTTTACAGTAGTCCTCGAGGGTCTTAGCCTTTTCAACAGGCGGCAGGTCTCCGCTTTGCTAAAGACCTGCCGCAACACTGAAAATTCTCAGGAAGAGTCCGAAACGGTAGCGGGCAACCAGCAAAAGCTCGTCAACAATCTGCAGGACAGATCATCGCTAACACTGTCCCCCGAAGCGTATTACCTTTCAGCGGTCCGTCACCCATCCACCTCATTCCAAACCGCGAGGAACCGCTGGATGCCCGAAGGAGATCGTCGCAGCAATGCCCAGCAAAGTCGAGCAGATCAACTTGTCGGCCTTCTTCGCCTCGCCACCGACTACCTGAAGGAGAAGGGTGTGGAAGACGCCCGGCTGGAGGCGGAATTGCTCCTGGGTGACCTGCTCGGCATGGATCGTGTCTCCCTGTATCTGCATTTCGATCGTCCGATGATTGCGGAGGAAAAGGACCGGTTTCGTGAACGACTGCGGCGACGGTCCCTCGGTGAGCCGATCCAGTACATCCTGGGGCACACAGAATTTTACGGTCGAACCTTCGAGGTGCAGTCCGGAGTGCTGATTCCGCGTCCCGAGACGGAGCTGATTGTCGATCTGGCAGGCAGGCAGAAGCCGACTGGTGGCTTCCGGCGGGCGTGCGACATCGGTTGTGGATCGGGGATCCTCGGACTCACCCTGCTGCTGGAAGGCATTGCACAGGAGGTCGTGGCAGTCGACATCGCTCCGGAGGCCATCGAAACGACCCTGCGGAATGCACACCGTTTCGGCTTCAATCAGGCTCCGGCAGCGGGTGAAAGCCGCCAGTTGACGCTGGATCGTTCCGATGCCCCCCTGCAGTTGACTCTCGTTCAGGCGGATGCCTTCGGCCCTGGCTACACCCCGACAAGTGCGCCCTTCGAACTGGTTGTCTCGAACCCACCCTATGTGAGCAGTGCAGAGATGGAGCAGTTGCCGCGCAAGGTGCAGGATCACGAACCTCACCGCGCCCTGCACTCGGGGAAGGATGGCCTCGACGCCCACCGTGCCCTGGCAACTGCACTGCCCGACTGGCTGGAGGCTGGGGGACGATTTTTCGGTGAGATCGGGTATCTTCAGGGGGGCGCGGCGGCAGAGTTGCACCGTGCCTGGGCGACGGAGGTCAAGGTGCATCGCGACCTGAATGGGCAGGAACGAGTCATTGAAGCCACCCGTGGCGGTGATCGGCCATGAACCATCAACCCGAGGGAGAAGTGGGCCTGCGCCGTATGCACCAGCGAACCTGGTGGCTCCTGGCGATCGCTTTCGGGATACGTTTCGCACTCGCTCTCCTGCTCCAGCCGGACCCCATCGCTGGCGATGAAGCGGCGTTTGAGCGGCTGGGCCGAACCCTGGCTCTGGGACGGGGGTTTGTCAACCAGGAGGGTATGCCCACCGCCTACCACGCGGTCGGTTATCCAGCCTTGATCGCAGCCCTTTACTCCCTCTTTGGAGAAGCTCAGTTTGCCGTTCGTCTGCTGCAGGCACTGCTCTCCACCTGCTCGCTTCTGATCTTTTCGGGGTTCGCCGCTCGAGCGGGTGGAGATCGGGCCAAGTGGAAGGCGCTGATCCTCGGCACAGTCTACCCGGCGGACCTGCTTTACCTCACTTCCATCCTGCCGATCACCCTCACTCTGTTCCTCGGCTGGCTACTCCTGCTGCTGCTCGATCCCTGGTTCCAGCGGGAGGCGGCGCTGTTAAGTAAGCGGCGGCGATTGGCGAACACGCTGCTCGCCGGGCTTGTGGCTGCGTTGCTGTTGCTGGTGCATCCGGCCACCCTGTTGCTGCCTCTGCTCCTCTGGGGATGGGTGATCTACAGGAACGGAAAGGTTCGTGGAAGTGTGGTTCGACACGCACTGCTTGCCCTGCTGATTGGGGCTGTGCCGCCTGCTCTGTGGGTGGTGCGGAATGACATTGTTGTCGGGGAACGCACCCTCTCCACCGGGATCGGCGCAGCCTTTTATGTGGGGAACCATCCGAGCGCGTCCGGAGGAGATCGCTGGTTCGACATTCAGCATTTCTATCCGCCTTACGAAAAGGCGACACAACGTCTCCTGCTGCGCAGCGCCTTTGATGGGATCGGCGAACAGCCCTGGTCGAGCCTGGTGCGGATTAGCCGGAAGTGGGCATGGACCCTGCGAAGCGAACAGGGATTGCTGGCGAGACGATGGGCTGGGTACGAACCTGCAACGTTCGTGGATGCCCTGGAGTCAACCCCGATACCGCTTCGGATGCTGCTCTGGTTTTTCCATGCCGCCGTGTTTACTGCGGGTTGGTCCGCCTGGTGGTTCGCGCCACGAGGCCCCTGGCGTGGGTGGAGTGCTGTCATCTTCCTTTACGTTATGGGCATGGCCGGCCTTTTCTACGGTGCGCCGGTTCAACATGCACTCATGCTGCCACCCATGATGCTCGCTGCAGTGCTCCTGCCGGAGGAGAAGGAGGGGTTTATTGAGCCCACTCCCTGGATGGCTGCCGGCTGGGCGGTCGGATTCCTGTTTGCGGCGGGGGTCTGGCTGGTGGAGGCTGTGCAGATCATTTCCCTGTAGAGTTATGGGTCTTCACAAGAATTTGTGCAGCATAGCTCGGTTGAAGAAGCTGTCAAGATCGCCTGGAGGCCGCAGGTCTCCAGGATTGTCTTGACAGCGCAACCAGTAGCACATTGATGTAAGTCCTTGTTTTCTTGAAAAGAAAGGCGCTTATACGACAGGCAACAAGTCTGTTGTGTGGTCGCTCGCAGTCTTCGCCCCGACAAGCGCAGCAAATTTCTTTTCAAGAAAACAAGGTTCGTTCAAGATGTCTCTTTCATAGCTGTCAAGTCACACCAGGAAACGTCACTTCGTTCCGCCTCCTGGTGTGACTTGACAACTTGCTTCGGGCGGGACAGTCAGTTGCTACCCTGGTAATGGATGAGCAGAAACGGTGTGACCTTCCCTGAAGAAACATTTCTTTCAAGCACTGCTATAACGGCAGAATTCACATCCAAATGCTCGAGCGAAACCTGCAGTAAGAGACCTTCCCGCCTAATCCAACAGGAATACTCCGCTGCCCACAGGTTGATCGTCTCGCATTGCTGTCACACGAACGTCCCAGCTTTCCAGGTCAGGGAAAGTGAGTGTCCCCACATAACTTGTGCCATCCCAGACAGCCACACTGCTGTCGGGCACCCCGCCCGGCAAACCCGCCTCCGGGAAGGTGAGGATCAGGGTCAGGCCCTGGTCCACCAGGAACTGCTGGGTGTTGGTCAGGGATCGCCAGGCGAGCAACTCAACCTCCTGCGGGCCGGGCACCGGTCTCGGGGGGAGAAGCCAGGCGAGTACGGTGAAGTTCTCGAAGCTGCCCATCGGAGTCACCATACGTCGGGTTTCGGACGTCTCGATGGTCAGAGGCAGGTAGGCGCGTGAATCAACATCCGGTCCACGCCAGACAAATTCCAGGGACCACTCTCCCGGCACGTACGGTGCGATCAGTCCGGAATAGAGGTAGTTGCCGCGTATGTAGGTCAGCGGCGAGGCTACAGGCGCGCCGAGCACGACACTGCTGTCCGGCAGGGGCGGGATTGGCAAAGGTTCGAGAGCGTTGTCGAGGCGGAGTGCAATATCGATACGTGACACAGCCGGGTCGCCGGGTGCGCGACCCGGGAAATAGAGATAGATTCGTGTGCAGGTCACCTGTGGATAGGGTTGGTCGGCATAGAGGTCGGCGACAGCACCGCTGAACGCTACCTGCCCCCACTCCCAGGTACCATTCAGGGGCTCCGGCAGCGGTTCCTCACCCAACTCACCACAACCGGCGAGCATCAAAAGGCTGAACGACAGGATGATGATTCTATATGGAATACGGCTCATCCTCACCCCGTATCGCATGAAGAGGCATTGGATAGCGGCTTCTCCTGAGAATCGGCGTACAAATTCAGCGGCCAAGTTCGCCAGGAGACCTGCGGCCTCCGTGCGATCCTGGCAACGTGATCAGCCAGAGACAGCCGCACTCACAGCTGTGAGAACCCGAGATCGCCTCGGACGGCGAAACCGAAAGTAAAGTGGGATTGCGTGAAAATCAAACACCGCCCTGTTCTGAATGAACAAGGCGGTGTGGAAGCATCGAAACCGGGGAGATCAGTCACTGGAGGAGGCTGTCGCACTCATCGAGAGAACGTCCCTTTCGATGTACATGGGAGGCCGTTTCTTCATGGCATCCATCTCGCAACGCCAGCATCGCCCGCCAACGGAGCGCCAGCCCACCTGCTGGGAGCACTCAGAGCAGATACCGGGGTTCGCATCATTGGCCGCGCGGCTGATCTCTGTACGCCGCCGCGGGTAGGACTGTGTCAGCTTCATAGACCTACCCTCCTTTCCGTCAACTCCGTTCAAACCACCGCGCCGGTCGCACCGGCAGCGGAAGGAGAGGACGCCACCTGTCATGAAAAACAGGTACATTTCCGAGGCGGAAATGTGCAACTGCCATCGAACAACGCACAATGGCCACATCATCTCCTTACCTCTGTCTCTCCGCAAGAGAAGGGCCAGAAACGCTCTTATCCGGTTTCTTTTCAGCTTAAGTATTGGTTCTCCGGAAAGTATCCTGCAACATGCACCCCCTTGCACAAGTGTCCGGGCCTGAAAGCCTCTGTAGCGACCCACTAACTGGGACAGTGTGCGCATCCGATGCACAAGGGTGTACCAGATAAGCACAGGCGTAATGTGACGGGGGATACAGGGTCAGGGATTTCGGGTGGAAAGGGAGCAGCGCGGTGTGTAGTTGGTGCATTGGAGTAGTGGTTGGGATGTGCCACTTCCGCAGCATTCACGCACAAATGCTCAGGTGAAACCGAACGGGACTCGGCGTTGTCGAGTGTGTCGCCGCCGTAACCAAAAAATCCATGGGGAACAACTCGGCTGCTCAGTCGCCCGGACATGCAAAACCAGTCCCGTGCGGGCGATTGCGGCTCCGGATACGGATCCGTGCAGTCCGATGTCACAGGAATGCCGTACCACCCGCCATATAACGTGCGTGCACGCCAAGTTGAGTAAGGTACCTCGCCGCCTCGCTCGATCTTGGCCCTTTTGCGCAAAAGAGGATCACCCCTTCCTTGGGCAGGGTGGCCCCTTTTTCACGCAACTCCGCCGGTGTCCACTCAACCACCTGCCCGGCAAATTCGGGCAGAACGGTCGCTTTTCTCTCTTCTGGCGAGAGCAGGTTTACCCAGGTCAGTTTCGGGTCATCGGCGAAGGTTTGCCACAATCCCGAGCTCACCTGCAGGTCGGTATCCGCTTCGATTATACCGGCGAAATGGTGGAATGGGTCGAGTGCGTTGGCGTAGGGGGGAGCGTAAGCGTGCTCGAAACGGGCTAACGCCGCAGGATCGCCATCGGCGAGGTCCAGTATCTGGCCAAAGCTGTTCACCCAGCGGACCACGTCCCCTTTTCCCACCACCTGCAGACCGAGCAGCTTTCCACCCTTTTCCTTCACAAGTTTCATCATCACCGGCCTGTTTTCCGGGTAATAGTGCGCTTCTACATAAAAGGTGCCCCAGTATTCTTCTATTTCCAGCCCCTCCGCGCTGGCACGCAAGGCCGACTTTCCGACACTCGCCACATTCAGATCGAACACCTTGACCACTCCTGCCCCGTGGGGTCGGCTCAGGCCGGACTGCTCCTGGTCGGCGATGCTGTTGGCAACAATCCGTCCCATCCGGTTGGCGATGGAACCGAGGGGCAGCAACCTTGTCTCATCGCCAAGATCGAGCTCGGCACAATCCCCTGCGGCGTAAATGTGCGGATCGCTGCTGCGGCCATTCAGGTCGACCAGAATCCCGCCCCGAGGTCCGAGGACAAGTTCCGCCTCGAAGGCGAGCCGCGAGTTGGGACGTACCCCCACCGCAACCACAACACGGTCGACATGTTCTTTACTTCCATCATCGAGGTAGGCGATCATCGCCGTCTCGGTGTGTTCGACACGTTCGACACGGTTCCCGAGGCGTAACGCAACGCCCTGTTCACGGAGGTGTTTTTCGAGCAGGGCTGCCATCTCCGGGTCGAGATTCGGGGCGAGAACCTGCTTTTCTTTCTCCACCAGCACCACCTCGACTCCCCAGAGGGCACCGAAGGCTTCACAAAGCTCGAGTCCGATGTATCCACCGCCGACGATCACAACCCGCCCCAGCTCATTCCGCTCAAGTGCGTGACGTATTTCGATGGCTTCATCGGGACGCGAGAAACAGCAGATGCCGTCACGTCTGCAACCGGGCAGATCAAGCAGGATCGGCGAGGCGCCCGTGGCGAGGATCAGGGTGTCGTATGCCTCCTCACGTGAGCTGTCAGAACCGCTGCGTCTGACAGAAACCGACTTTTTTTGTGGGTGGATGGCGACCACTTCATGGCCGGTTCGCACGTCCACTCCCTTCTCCGTGCGGAAGTAGTCAACGTTTTTCTCAGCACCCCAGGGAGTGGCGACGAGGGCGTGAATATCATCAATGTCGCCGGAGAGATAGTAGGGCAGGCCGCAGGAGGCAAAGGATATCCGTTCCGTACGCTCGAAAACAGTGATGTCGAAGTTCGGTTTGAGACGTTTCAAACGACAGGCTGCTTTCAGGCCGGCGGCAGATCCGCCGATGACCAGGACCCGTTTCGCGTCACTCATTGTACCCCCAACTGGCCGTTTTGTGGATCAGATCATCCAGAATAATCCAAGGATATTGAATCAATATAAACAAGGGAAGGTGGAAGGTCTCCGCTTCAGTGGAGACCTGCTACAACGCTGGAAAAAGGCGTCATTACGGATGAAACGAAGTGTGGTAGTCTGATGTTGAATCTATTTGGATCCTCACAAGAATTGGTGCGGCGGTCTCTGCAAGCTGCCTGTCCATGGCGGTCAAGTCGCGCCAGGAAACGTCACTTCGTTCCGCCTCCTGGCGAACTTGACCGCGGAGTTCATGCACCAATTCTCAGGAGCAGCCAATCTTCTTTATGTCGTTCGGGCAGGTCCGAAAACCTGCCCGACTTTCCACCAGATCTGCGGATCTGGCGGAACGGCATACTACAGATTGCCACTCCGCCCCGCTCTCGGTGACAGTCACTCCAAAACTCAAGGACTTGGTGACTGTCACTTGCGGGGCTGTCACTCGCGCGGCAGGTCTCCGTTTCGCTGAAGCCCCGCCGCAACAACTACAGATTGCCACGCTCGTTTTCGCTGGCGCGAGAACGGCTCGCACTGACCCACCTCTGCGAGGCGAAAGGTTGTCCAAAGGCAGGAAGATCGAACGCGCTGAGTAACTGTCACGTGAATTCGTGGATCAACGTGGATCCTGTTGCGATCCGGCAGTTCATAGACTGTCTCCGAGATCAGCTCAGTGCGCATCCCCCAATCGCGCACGGACCGACAGCGCCACCTTGTAGAGGAAGGTGACCACCAGCGCACCGAAGGCGTAGATCGCCAGTGAGATCATTATCTCAGGGAAGGTGGGGCTGTAAGGTGTGATCGTCCCCAAAGGTGTCGGTGTGAAGCCTGTGACCACCATCCCGAGTCCTTTATCCAGCCAGATGCTGAGAAAGACAGCCACACTCGCCCAAACCAGCCAGCCATCGTGGTTCCGTGTCTTCGGATTAAACAGCAGGATCAGCGAGAAGACAGCAAGGATTGCCGAGGTCCACATGTAAGGCACCAGTGTGTTGAACCCTTCGATCCCGAAGTAGAGAAACTTGAAATGGTCGAGGTGCTCGGGCATCCCACTGTAGGCGGCGGTGAAGATTTCCATCAGCAGGAAAAAGACGTTCAGCGACATCGCGTACATCACAATCAACGCCAATTTCCGTATTGCTTCCCTGCCGGCGTCGAAACTGGAGATACGTCTCAGCAGCAACATGACCAGGATCAGCAGGGCCGGACCGGAGGAGAAGGCGGTGGCGAGGAAACGCGGCGCCATGACAGCCGTCAACCAGAAGGGACGAGCCGCCAGTCCGGAATAAAGGAAGGCGGTTACTGTGTGAATCGACACCGCCCAGGGGATCGAGAGGACGATCACCGGTTTGATCCAGGAAGGCGGAGCAATGCCCTTTTTTTCAGCGGTGAAGGTGACACGGCTGATCACAACGTTGAGAACCAGGTACCCGAAAATGACTACGGTATCCCAGAACATCATGCTGTTCGGGCTGGGATGAAGGAAGACATTGGCGATACGGAAAGGCTGGCCCATATCGACAAAGATGAACATCATGCACATGATCACTGCGGCGATCGCGAGGAACTCACCGAGGATGGTGAGCTTGCCGAAAGCCTTGTAATTGTGCAGGTAGTAGGGAAGCACCACCATGACGGCCGAGGCTGCGACACCAACCAGGAAGGTGAACTGGGCGATGTAGAAGCCCCACACCACATCCCGTGAAAGCCCGGTGATGGTCAGACCGGTGTTGTACTGACGGAACCAGTAACCGACACCAATCAGGATCAGTGCGCCGAGGATGGCGACCCAACTCCAGTAACGTCGGTCCCCACGTAGTGCATTTTCAATCATGGCCACTCTCCGTGTTCCGTCACATCTCCCAATGGGACGGATATTCAGTCAGATCGAGAATCTGACCGAACCTCTATTGGTTCCTCACAAGATTATGTACGGCTGTTTCTGGCGAATCTGGCTGTCAAGATCGCCTGGAGGCTGCAGGTCTCAATGGGTGTCTTGACAACCAAACTGCAAACACCTTGTTGTAAGCCCTTGTTTTATTGAAAACAAAAGTACCGAGACGATGAAAATCAGTCCATCTGCAGGACTGTTTGCAGTTCCTGTATGAACCCATCCAGCACATTTGTTCTCAATAAGACAAGGGTCGGTTCAAGATGTTTTCTGTGGCAGTCAAGTTGCGCCGAGAGACTGCGCTGCGCTTGCCTCTCGGCATACTTGACTGCTGAATCCCCGCACATCTTCTCTGGAGGAGCCCCACTTTTACACCAGGTAGTACACCTCGGGCTGAGTGCCGAGCGAGGGTTTGCGCCGTATGGCAAAGCGTTCATGCAGCAGCGCACGCACTTCGCTCTCCGGATCCTCAAGGTCACCAAAGACAAGCGCACCCGCCTCGCAAGCTTCAACACAGGCGGGCAGCTGCCCCTTGACCAGCCGTTCCTCGCAGAAGGTGCACTTCTCGACAACCCCTCTCATCCTCGTGGGGAACTCACCGTTGACCTTTTCGACAAAGGGCCGTGGGTCACGGTAATTGAAGGAACGGCTGCCATAAGGGCAGGCGACGATGCAGTAACGGCACCCGATGCAGCGATGCCAGTCCATCATCACAATGCCGTCCTCCCGTTTCCAGGTCGCTTTTGTCGGGCAGACACGGACACAGGCGGGATTGTCGCAATGATTGCAGAGCAGGAGTGTCGGACGATGTTTCAGCTCCTCGCTGACATAGTCCATTTCCTGATCATGAAAGGCGTGATGGAAGCTCTCCTTCCACACCCACTTGATTTCATCCTTTGGATTCCCGAATTCGGGAACGTTGTGCAGGTCATGGCAAGCGTCGATGCACTTGGTGCAACCATCGTGTTCGGCGCATTTTTTCAGGTCGACAACCATCGCCCATCGTTCAGCCGTGAGCGAATCGGGCTTCCCGGTGGAGACGATCTTCTGGGGCGCGGCTGCGGTTTCTTCTGACGGTTGGCCGAAGAGCTTCACAGCCGGGGCGGCGACAAGCGAGACGGCTGCCGCACCCGCTACCCGGACAAACTCCCTGCGATCAACACTCACAGCTCACCCCCTTCCAGCTCGAGGGCTGGCACTTCCGCAGGCTCCACATGGCACTCCCAGCAGTAGGGATCGACACTCAGGTAGGTGTGACACTGATCGCAGAATCCGGTTTTGTTGCTGTGACAATCCATGCAGGCACGATTGAGGCTCATCTCGATGTCGCGACCGTCGAAGGTGGTCTCGTACCGCTCGCCCTCACGGACCACCCGTTCCCGCCAGTTGTTCAGCAAGTCCATGTGCTCGGTCGCCATCCTGCCCGCCGGGAGAACACAGCTATCCCTGCCAGGATCATCAGCGGTCAGGATTACCGGGTCCGGCCTGTACTGCGCTTTGCCCATCGCGGCGTTGTACCAGACCGGGAAGGTGATCAACAGGAGGAAGATCAGCAGTCCGGGAATGATCTTTCCGGCATCATACATGGTCCTTTTCCTCCACTGTTGCAGCTGCTACTTCGGACGGTTCGGTCTCGGTTGGACGGTTCGCGAGGGGCTCTCCACGCAGGTCAAGGTCCCGTTCCTTTTCGCCTTTCATGACAAGGGCGTTGCCAACCATTTCATGTATCCCGGCCACCTCCACACCCGGCACCCAGAACTCCAGCAGGGGCGGCAGGGTGGCCTTGTCGATGGCGCAGATGCATAGCAGATGATCGACACCGAACTTCTCATGCACATGCTTGACGGCATTTGCACGCGGCAGGCCGCCACGCATCCGCATCTCGAAGTTCTCGTCCGTGCCCAATCCTGCGCCGCTCCCGCAACAGAAGGTCTGCTCCCGAATCGTATTCTCGGGCATTTCGTGGAAGTGGTTTGAAACAGCATTGATCACATAGCGCGGTTCCTCGATGAGCCCCATGGCACGCGCAGGGTTGCAGGAATCATGGAAGGTGACTTTCCAGTGATCGTTACGGCTGGGATCGAGGGTGATCTTGTTGTTTGCGATCAGGTCGGAGGTGAATTCGCAGATGTGAACCATCTTTGTCGACTTTGCGTGCTCGAATCGCGTGCCGGTGATCGGTGAGCGAGGCACTTCAAGGAAGTCGGCGGGACCGTTCAGCGTCCCCATGTACTGATGGATGACACGCCACATATGGCCGCATTCACCGCCGAGAATCCATTTCACCTTCAGTCTTTCCGCCTCCATGTACATCTTGGCGTTCAGGCGCTTCATCATCTCATGGCTGTGGAAAAGGCCGAAATTGCCTCCCTCGGAGGCGAATGTGGACCAGGTGTAGTCCAGACCGATCTCGTGGAACAATGCCAGGTAGCCGAGCAGGGTGTAGTAGTGCGGGCTGGCGAAATAATCCGCCGACGGTGCGATGAACAGCACCTCCGCCCCTTTGCGGTTGATCGGTAGATCGACACGTATCCCGGTGATGTCCTCGAGTTCATCCACCGCGAATTCAAGGCTGTCCTTCACTCCGTGGGGCTGGATGCCAAGATGATTGCCGGTACGGTAACAGTTTGAGACCGGGGTCAGAATCCAATCGATGTTGAGGCCGACCAATGCCAGCAGTTCACGGCCGATCATGGTGATTTCGGCAGTGTCGATGCCGTAGGGGCAAAAGACCGAGCATCGGCGGCATTCAGTACACTGGAAGAAGTAGTAAAACCACTCCTTCAGAACGTCAACCGTCAGCTCCCGCGCCCCCATCATCTTGCCCATCAGCTTACCGGCAAGGGTGAAGTCGCGCCGATACACCGAACGCAACAGTTCAGCGCGGAGCACCGGCATGTTCTTGGGATCGCCGGAGCCGAGGAAATAGTGGCACTTGTCCGCGCATGCTCCGCACCGGACACAGATGTCCATGAAGAGACGCAGGGAACGGAACCGGTCCAGCCGCTGCTTTAACCCCTCGAAAATGATCTCCTGCCAGTTTTCCGGGAGTTGCCAGTCATCCTCATTGGGTTGCCACTTGCGTGCATTGGGCAGCCCGAGGTGCTTCACCGCATCGGGCACGGCGCCGTAATTCCAGTTCCCTTTTTTCTCCTTAAAATCGATCACTGGATCGAACCAGGATTTTTTCGGCGGCCGGTAATCGGTTGTCTTGAGGAGCTGATCCGGCTTGTACTTGGCTTCAGCCATGCTCACTCCTCCTTCTCAAGGGGTAGTCCTGCAGCCTTCATCACAGGGCGGAATTCATCCTCATACTCCGCATAGGTGTGGACATGCACAGGGTAATCCCAGGGATTGACGTGCCGCTTCGCACGGTTGTTGTTCGCCAGATTGCGTGTCGGCGAGAGGAAAACCCCCGCCATGTGGACCAGCTTGCTGAAGGGGAAATAGGCGATCAGGCAGCAGACGAGAAAGAAATGGATGTAGAAGAGCACTCCCACATCCGGAACAACCGGGTGGAAGGAGAGTAATCCCGTACCCAGCTCCTTGACCGCGACAAGGTCCACCTTGATGAAGTAACGCATGAGCACACCGGTAGTCCCGATGGCCAGGAGCAGGAATAAGGGGAAATAATCCGATGCGAGTGAGATGTAACGGATCTGCGGAATCCAGAGGCGGCGCACAAAAAGCCAGCTCACCGCGACCAGGAATGTGATGTCTGTGATGAACAGCACCGGCAAGCCGATCTGGAAGAATCCATCCACACTTTGCAAAGCGGCGACAAAGCCGGGAGTGGGCTCGGCGAAATACTTGAAATGACGCAGGAAAATGATCAGAAACGAGTAGTGGAAAACCAGTCCGCCCAGCCAGAGCCACTTGTTGGAACCGAACAGGAGGCGGCCCTCTTTCAGGTCGGTCTTCGTGTTCCTGAACAGGGAGCGAAAGAGCAGCACCTCGAGCAGCATACGTCCCACAACCCCGAGGGCTGAATGCGGACTTTCGAGCGAGTTGTTACGGATCCAGGGCAGAGATCGTGCCTGACCGCTGGTGGTCGGAATACGAAACGGGACGGGTGACATTGCCCAGCGTACCACACGGACCACAATCCCCGTGAGAAACAGCAAGATCGCCAGGTAGGGCACCACCACACCGAAAACCATCTGCATTCCAGCCACCTGCACCCCCACGAGGGCGATTGTGATTAAAAGCACAATCGTGACGAGGGAAGACCAGGTGCTCATGCGGTTTCCTCCTTGATATAACAGCATCTTTTCGTGGCTTCTTGACTCACTCAAAGGCGGAACTCAAAACCTGGCCCCGCCGTAATGTCTTTATTTCGCGTGTTCGCGGCAGTTCAACTGACGGACCAGTGCATCCGTCTGACGGCGTGCCTCGTTGACACGGACCTGCGCCAGCTCCTCGCGGCATCGCTGGTAGGTGTCGAATGCCTGCAAGGCCAATCGATCAATTTTCACGTCTACTGTCAGATCGCAAGGTTCATCAGTCGCGCTTTGCGCACGGAGTAAATCCTTGAGCTGAAAGAGAAAGCCCACCGCTTCGGAGGGTTTGAAATCCTGCACCGAACGGATGCGGCAAATGGAATCGAGGGCGCTCTCGAGGGTGGCGGAATCCACCTCACCCAGCAGGTGATCGTAAAGCACCTCGAGGTTGCGTCGGAAGGTGGTCCCCACGGGATTCGCGAAGGCGTCACCCTGTTTCTTCAGGAATTGTGCCGCCTGAGGTGGGTAGCTTTCTATCACCCGATCAAACCAGAGGGCGATCAGCTCGTCACGTTTGTTGGTCAACCCGTTCATCCCCCCCCCTCACTCTACAAATCGTACTCCGGCTTCCTCGGCGAGAGCCTTGAAATGGCGCGCTTCGTCGTGCCTGCGTAACGCTGAACACGCTTCAAACAACCCCGCGAGCGCCTGGGGCATCTTCGGCTCGATATGCAGAACACGGGTCAGCTCGTCAATCGCCTCGTTGAAGCGTCCGAGCCGGTTTAACATCAGTCCGAGGTTCACCCGCGCCGGGACGAACCCGGGCGCAATGTCCAGCGCGGTCCGGTTGGCGGAGGCGGCCTCTTCGTACTGGCCGAGGTGATCGTACACCATCCCCAGCCCGACCCAGGCGTGGATGAAGCGACGGTCGATTTCCACGGCCCGTTTTAACGCCTCCACCGCCTCGGACGGCTGGTTGAGCTGAAAACGTGCCAGGCCAAGCTGGTGGAAATGGATCGCATCGCCCTGCCCCGCCGCGATTCGCTCCTCCAGCTGGGCGATCAGGTCGGCGTAACGCTTCCACTCGGCACGTTCACGTGCCGCTGCGGTCTGCTCCGCATCGGGCATCTTGATAGCCACTTACACACCCTTCAACGATACGATTTTGCGGCGCGTATCATCCCTCTACTCCACTCCGCCAGGCCCGCCGCATGGACATGGGTGTAAAGCGCCAGGGTGTTCCAACGGACCAGTCCGTCACGTCCTCCGCCGATCCCGGTACCCCGGTTCAGGCTGACCACCGATGCCGCCCCCTCCGGGTTTCGCACATGCGAGTGGTGAAACTCATGCCCGGCGATCTCGGTCCCCACAGGGTAAAATGGATTGTCGCGATCGACAACTCCACGGACATACCCATGTCCGGCAGGTTTTGCGGACCACCCAATCCGGATCGGCAGCACCCCCGACATGGGAGAGGTGGTTCCGTCATAGTCGATACTTTCAGCGAGCAGCATCAATCCGCCGCATTCAGCGTAAATTGGCAACCCGTTTTCCGCCTCGGTCCGCAGGGATGCAAGAAAGCTCCGGTTCCCCGACAGTTGGCGGGAATGGGTTTCGGGGAACCCTCCGCCGATGTAAAGAGCGTTCAAACCCTCCGGGAGCTGCTGGTCACTCAGGGCGCTGATGCGGACCAGTTCCGCCCCATGTTTCTCCAGTGATTCCAGGTTCTCCGGGTAGTAGAAGGGGAAAGCGGCATCTCGCAGGACACCGATCCGAACAATTCGAGGCGGGTGATCATCCGCCTCCCCGGGCTTTGTCCGCTTCCCCCTGCCCGTTCGATCTGCGCAACCTGCGATCTGCAGCAGTTGATCGAGATCGAGATGCTCCTCGACCACATCGGCAGCGCGGGCCACTGCTTCGCTTGTCGCGGGGTGTTCGTCTGTCGTCACCAGCCCGAGGTGCCGTCCGGGAATCAGCTCCCCACCCCGCAGGCGCGGCACCACACCGAGGACAGGTACATCAGCATAGGCTTCGATCGCATCGGCTGCGACCGAGGCATGACGCACTCCGCCGATTCTGTTGAGCACCACCCCTGCCAGCTTCAGATCCGGATCCAAGGCACGGACCCCCATAACAAGGGCGGCAGTGGTGCGTGTCATCTTGGTGGCGTCCACGACCAGCAGCACAGGAATCTGCAGCAACTTCGCCAACTCGGCGGTGCTGTGTGAGCCCTGTACATCGACACCGTCGAAGATGCCCCGGTTGCCCTCGACAAGCCCGATGTCCGCCTGCTGCACCCCGTTACGCCAGGTTTCGCAGATGGTGTCCGCGGTCATCAGGTAGCTGTCGAGATTTCTGCAGAAGCGCCCTGCAGCAAGAGTCAGCCAGGCGGCGTCGATGTAGTCCGGACCCTTTTTGAATGGCGCGACAGTCAATCCCTGCCTGCGCCACACGGCGGCCAGCCCGAGCGAAAGCAGAGTTTTCCCGCTGTCTCCGCTCAGGCCGGCAACGACAATCCCCGGACCTTCAGTCATGCCGTAAAGGTAAGCTCAGACACAACCGGTCGGTTTGGGCAGACCTGCCACCTTGCAGGCGCCTTTTGCCGGACCGGAGGGGTAGAGTTCGTAGATACGCTTCAGAGGTGTATCCGTCTCCTTGCAGAGCTTGCGGATCATCGGCGCGATCCCGAACTGCTTGTAGTAGTCGCGGAGGTAGTTGACAATCTTCCAGTGCTCTTCAGTCATCGCCTCCACACCTTCGATCTTGGACAGAGCGTTTGCCAAATCCTCGTTCCAGACCGAGGGATCCTCGATGAAGCCGTCCTCGTCCACATCGACAGACTTCCCATTGTACTCGAATTTCGGCATGGTACAACCCTCACGCTTTGCGTGCCGTGGCACGCTTGTTTACCTGTATGCAAAACAAGTGATCGAGTGCTTTCACTTCATCTCGATGTAACCGCAGGGGCATACCTCGGCACATTTGTCGCATCCCTTGCAGAGATCGAGACGGAAGGTGTAGGGGGCTCCGGGCTTCGCCGGGCGCTGAACCACCTGGTCCTGGCAATAGGTCCAGCACTGGCCGCACTCGATGCACATCCCGCAGCTCAAGCAACGGCTGCACTCAGCCACCGCTTCATCACGGGTCATGGTCTGGTGAATTTCCTGGACCAGGTCCCGGACACGCGCTTTTGCATCCGCCTCCTCGACCTCGTTTCTCGGCTTGGCTTCGAAGTAATCGAGGAGCACCTTCTCCTTCTTGACAGGAGCGGGTCGTTCATCAATCTTGATCGGCAATCCGCGGAACCGCGCATGGATGGTGTCCGCAGCACGTCTCCCCTGGTACATGGCGATGGTGACCAACCCGAGGTTGAGTACGTCGCCGCCGGCGTAGTGGTGACGGGGAGCGTCGCGTTCCATAAACTCATCCGCCTTCACCCAGTCGCGCGGACCCGCCTTCAGCTCCTCAAGGCCGTCGAAATTCGGCTCCTGGCTGATGGAGGGGATCAGGGTGTCGTTTTCCAGATCGAAATACTCTTCGATGGGGACCGGACGACGTCGGCCCGACTCATCGGGTTCGCCCAGCTCCATCCGCTGGCACTTGATCTTCGTGCATCGGTCGCCTTCGATATTCAGGCCGACAGGGGTGGCGAGGAAGATGAAGTTCACCCCCTCTTTTTCACCGCCGACAATGTCCTCTTCGATGGCCGGCATTTCGTTGCGGGTGCGGCGGTAGAGCAGGGTGACCTCCGCTCCGAGGCGCATGCAGACCCGTGCGGCATCCATCGCGGAATCGCCGCCACCGACCACCACCACCTTTTTTCCCACATCCGGCGGGTTGCCGGAATTGACACGGTTCAGGAAATCGGTGCCGGTGTAAACATTGGTGGCCAGCTCCTCGCCGGGCAGACCGAGCAGACGTCCCTTGTGCGCCCCGATCCCAATGAATACAGCGTCAAACTCCTTCTCGATCGTGGCGAAGGGAATGTCCCTGCCCACGGCGGTGTTGCACTTCAGCTCCACACCGAGGTCGAGGATGCGCTGGATTTCACCGTCAAGAACGGGCTGGGGAAGACGGTAGTCCGGGATGCCGTACCGCAGCATACCTCCAGCCTTCGCAAAGGCTTCGAAAAGGGTGACCTTGTACCCCTTCCGCACCAGGTGGTATGCCGCATTCAGCCCCGCAGGACCCGATCCGACGATCGCGACCTTCTCGCTGAAATCCTGGGCGACCGGGTCACGTTTCAGTTTCAGCTTCCGATCCAGGCCCCAATCTCCGATGAAACGTTCGATCTGGTTCACCGCGACACCGCCATCTTTCGCCTGACGTGTGCACTCCGCTTCGCAGGGGTGCGGGCAGACCCGGCCGAGTATGGCGGGGAAGGGGTTGGTGTCGGTCCACATCTCCCAAGCCTTGTCGAAGGCTTCGTCGAGGCTCAGGCCGTGCTTCTCATGGAGGCTGATGGTGTTGATCGCCTCGCGCACGGGTGTTCCCTGCGGGCAGGTGCCCATGCAGGGCGCCAGTTTCTCGACATGGTTGGGCCGTTTGTCGGAGTATTCACGCGAGGAGCCGCCGCGCCCTGCACCCAGTGCCCCTCGTCCGCCAAGCTTCTTCTTTTCAACCCTTTGTATCGGCATACCACTCCACCTTTCAGCGCCCCCTGCCCGGGGCGGAAACCACGGTCTGGATGGCCCCCCCGCGCCATCCCGACCGGTCAGCTACCTCGTGCGACTCTTCCTCTTCACTGCTCCCATCCCTTCCCCGCCGAATCGAACTCGACGGGGAAAGCGGATGGAAGAGGTGTGAAGTGGTCAGTCGTTCGCTGCACCTTCGCGATGCGGCAACTCGAGGAAGGAGCCACCGAAATAGGTGTAGACAAGGCGACCATGATCCACCAGCTCCTTGATCGCTTCCTTGCACAGCTTCTTGTCCACACCTTGCGCCTCATAAGCCTTGATCATCGACTTGGTGAGGTCCATCGGCTTCAGCTTTTTGCCGAACTTTGTCGCTTCCTCGACTTCCTTGAACATCGCGTCGGCGATTGCTGCGACACTCATCGCCATGATTCACTCCTTACGCTTCATGCGTCAGGTGAGCACTGCGTTTGAAGCTCAGGCCGGCATGCTTGAAATCATCGATGTGTTCTTTCTGGAACTCGATGCCGGTCAGCTTGAAGAAACGGGGCCAGCCCACTCTGTCGATCCACTCGCCGAGCCGCTCGTAGGGACGTGCGTTCGCCGCCCAGACCTCAACGATCTTGACAATCGCAGAAGTCACTTCGGGCCAGCGTGGCGGGTTGTTCGGGAGGAAGGGGATAGCCAGTTTCGAGAACTTCGGTTCACTGCGGGCGTTCGAGACCTTTCCGCCCACCCAGATCGAAACACCGTCATTCTCCGCATCCGCAATCGGCATGGCGGGGCAGACAGTGAAGCAGTTTGCACAGAACATGCACTGCTCTTCGATTACCTCGACCGAGGGCACACCTTCGACCGTTGTCGGACGAATCGCCGCGGTCGGGCAGGAGGCTGAGAGGTTCGGGATTTCGCAGATCTTGTTCAGGTTGGAATGGTCGATCCGCGGCGGAGTCCGGTGAATGCCGAGAATGGCGATATCCGAGCAGTGCACCGCGCCGCACATGTTCAGGCAGCAGGCGAGGGCAATACGGCACTTCGCGGGGAGTTTCTCTTCCTTGAAGTACTCGATCACCTCGTCCATCACCGATTTTACAACACCGGAAGCATCGGTTGCTGCGCTGTGGCAGTGGACCCAGCCCTGGGTGTGCACGATCGAGGTGATCGAGCGTCCCATGCCGCCCACCGGGTTGCCGTTCGATTCGATCTCAGCCTTGATCCTGGCGACATTTTCCTTCTTTGCCGTCATGAATTCGACATTGTGACGGCTGGTGAAGCGGAGGTGGCCGTCGCAGTATTTGTCTGCCAGGTCGGCATAGAAACGGATCGTGTCGACCGCGAGGAGACGGGGCGAACCGGCACGGATTGTGTAGATTTCGTCGCCCGATTCCGCAACATGCACCATCACGCCCGGCTCAAGGATCTCATGGTACTTCCACTGGCCGTAGTTCTTCTTGACCACAGGGGGAAGAAACTGCTTGAAATCCGGCGGGCCGATATCCGTTATCCGCTGAGGTGTGGCGTCAGCCATTTTTCTACTCCTTATCCAAAAAGGTTCTGTTCACGCTTGAGCTTGGGGGCAGGCGATGCCTACTCCTCTTCCTCACCGGTCATGTCGTAGAAGACATAGGGATTGTCGCGCGGATAGGCGACCATCTCGGGGATCGGCTGGACACCCACCGCCTCGAGGAAGTTCCCCATCCCGACACGCTGGATGAACTCACCGACACGTTCCCTGTTTTTGCCCTCTTCACACCAGACATCCTGGATTTCTTCGATCAGGTCGCAGAACGCCTCGAACTCTTCCTCATTGTCGATCTCGAGGAAGGGGATCAGCACGCTTGAGAGTAACGCGCCTTCCACGATGGGGGCTTTCGATCCGATGAGGATGGTCGCACCTTTCTCCACACCGGGACGCAATGCTTTTGGCATGACGTTGATGCAGTGCATGCAACGGCGGCAGTCACGGTTGTCGATCGTGATTTCCTTCTTCGTGCCGTCGTACTTCATGCACTTCGCCGGGCAGTTCAGGACCACGTCATTGAAAATGTCCAGCCCGCCATCAGCATACGCCTTCACCTGCTCGGCGTCGATACGGATGTCATCCTTCCAGGTACCGATCACCGAGATGTCCGCGCGCGCGATCGCCGCGACACAGTCGTTCGGGCAGCCGGAGAATTTGAATTTCCACTTGTAGGGGAAGGCGGGACGATGCAGCTCGTCCTGGTAGCGCATGGTGATGTCGTAGCAGCGCTGAAGTGTGTCGTAGCAGGCCCACTCGCAGCGTCCGGGACCGACACAGCAGGAGGGGGTGCGCATGTCCGAACCGGATCCGCCGAGGTCCCAACCCGCCTGGGTCAGCTCGCTGAAGACCGGTTCGAGGTGGTCTGTGGTGGTTCCGAGGAAGATCATGTCGCCGGTCGAACCGTGCATGTTGGTCAGGCCGGAGCCATGCCGTTCCCAGATGTCACAGATCGTGCGCAACGCTTCCGAGGTGTAGAACCACCCCGCAGGCTGGTTGACACGAATCGTGTGGAAATGGGAGACGGCTGGATACTTGGTCGGCAGGTCGCTGTACCGTCCGATCACACCGCCGCCGTAACCCATCACGCCGACAATGCCGCCATGCTTCCAGTGGCCGAGCTTTTCCTCGTAGGACTGCTCGAGCTGCCCGAGTAGATCGTTGGACATCTCGTTCTTCTTCGCAGCCCTCTTGATCTCCTTGACGAAACTTGGCCACGGTCCTTTCTCGAGTTCGTCAAGATTAGGGGTCTTGTACTCCTTTGGCATGACTCCTCCCTACGCCGTTACTCGTGTACGGATGGGCTGTTTAACCCAGCAATGGGGGGCAGTCCACCGTCACGATTTTGCCCTTCTATTCACAATATATCAGTTTCTTACGTTCCTTATTTCACAAGAAAAGATGTATCTTTTATTTTTCCAAAGGTTTCGCTTGTCATCTGTTCCGGGGAAGGCCGACAGTATTACTGCGGTTGTGACGCCAGAACAGCTCGCATTTCATGTCCTGCCTGCGCAACTCCCTCCGCCTCGCTGTAGAAGAATGGAGTTGCGTCGATTCCATGATCCAGGTTCTGCTCCACCACCCCCCCCGGGACCGAACCGAAGGCCAACGCAAGAAAAAGGAGTGTTATGAGCAGCATGCCCTCCAGGAGATGCGCCACCTTCCTGCCACCCCGCCGACCTGCCCGGCTCACAGGTTCAACCTCGCGAAAAGGATCCCACCGAAGGCGAGATATGCCGCCAGCAGGGTGAGGATCAGGTTGAAGGACTGGCCCACGACATAAAGCAGGAAGGGCTTGCCCCCGCTCATCTGTGAAGCCATGTCGCGGAAGTTTGATTCGAGCCCGATCGATACGAAGGCCATGCAGAAGAGCCAGCCACGCAAGGGAACGCTCATCTGTTTGAGGATGCCGTTCTCGACTGTCTCACTGCCCAGCAGAGGCATCAGGACGAACGAAAAGAGCAGGCTCGCGGCGACAAATCCGACAATGAACTTCGGGAAACGTATCCAGATCTCCTTCGCGGACGGCTTCGCGGCGCAGGGGTCACGGTCCACTCGTGCACACCAGTAGACCGCAACGGCGAAGGCAACGACCCCGATCAGGATGTTCTGGATCATCTTGACCACCGCCGCCACCTTTTCCGCTTCCTGCCCGAGAAAAGCGCCTGCAGCGATGACCGCACCTGTGGAGTCGATCGTCCCGCCGATCCATGCCGCACCGACCAATGTATCCATCCCGACCGCACGAATGGCGTACGGCATAATGATCATCATCAGCACTGTGAAGATCAGCGAAAGCCCGACCGCCAGGGTCAGCTCCTCTTTCTTCGCACGAGAAGCGGCCGCTGTGGCAATGGCCGCCGAAACCCCGCAAACCGAAGTGGCGGCGGCAATGGTGATGATCAGCGGCTTGCTTCCGATCTTGAGGTAGCGCACACCCAGATTGTAAATGAACAGGATGACTACCGGTGTGACAAACCAGGCGACAAACAGCCCTGGACCACCGATGTCAAGGATATGACCGAACAGGATTTCCGCACCCAGCAGTACAAGGCCGGTCTTGATATAAAGTTCGCTGCGTGCTCCCGCTTTTAACCACTCCGGTACGCCAACCGTATTCGAGATCAACAGTCCGAAAGCCAGCGCCCAGACTGCATATTCCAACCCATATGCCTGAACCTGCACCTGCCGTGACAACCCGTAGGAGATCACCGAAAGTAGAAAGATGACCGCGAATGCCGGCAGAAATTGACCCGCCCGACCACCGAGGACACGCACCGCCAGGGCGAAAACCAGGCCGAGCAGCAATGCCGTGAACAGCAGGGGCAGCAGGATGGTTCCCTGATCTGCTCCACCGGTTGCTTGAAACATGTCGAGGGGATTCGAGGTCCAGCGATGCAGCTTGGGAACGGTTTGGATCAGCCCGGTTGTCGCCGCGAGCAGGGCGGCAAACCCGATCCAGACAGCCCACCAGTCCTCGCTGTGAAGGAGAGGCGACTTCGACGTGCCCTGGTTCATCATCCCCCCATCGATGAAACACGGCCCAGTAGTCCCGAAGCGACTCAAGGTCGAGAATGAAGCGCAGCTCCCGTGAGGTTATGACGACAGTAGATCAACAACCCGGGGAGTATGTGCTATTTTGCACAATGTGCATTCATTCCAATTCCAAATGCAAGAAAAGAGACTCTCCCCGGAGCGGAAAGTCTCAGAAGAGTCTCTCCTCAGATTACCCTTTGTATTACAGATAGTTGGCCCCTCATTTTGTCAGAGAGGACTGATTCGTACTCGGCAATTAAGGGGCGACATATCCCTTGTGCCAACCGGCACAAACTTGTTTGGGTTGCTTATCTTGCATGTGACGATTCGCTGTTGCAGTTCGTGAATGAAATCTCTCGCAGGGAAGACAACATCGATCCCACTCATCAGGTGGTCCAGTGTTGCGGCTGCTCTTCGCCCCTGCCCGAACGATGCAAGAAATTCTTGTACGATGCGGGAAACTCATGTGAAGACCCTTTACTCATCGGATCGCTGGCCTGGGACCCAGGTCCAGGGGCGCAGGCATCGATCCAGATAGAATGCTGAGTCAGCGGAGAAAAACGAACGCCGGATCGCTGGACCCGGCGTTCGTTGATGTACCTGTGTAACAAGGTTCGAGCAAGGTATTACTTGAAGGAAGCGGGTTGATCTTCCTCGCTCTCCCCGTTGTTGCCGCTGCTGCTGCTCTGGTTGCCAATGAAAATCTCGGCGAGGGTCTTTTCGTCGAAGTAGACAACCTTGTCGGCACGTGTGGCGAGCTGCTCGGAAAGTCCGCGCGGGAAGAAGGCACTGACAACTTCCAGCCCCATCTCCTTGCCATACTCAACCACCTCGGCCAGGTCCTTGTCCCCGGACACGATCACCGCTACCTCACAGGCGCGATTGACCGCGAGACGGACCAGGTCGATGGCGAGCTTAACATCAAGACCCTTCTCCACAGCGTAGTGCTTCCGCCCGGTATCCTCGCCACGAACCTGGTAATAAACCAGCTTGCCAAGACGCAGGGTGAGGTACGGGGTGTGCGCCAGGTGGGTGATGAAACGCTGCTGCTTTTCGTAGTTCTCCGGATCGTAATCCGGATCCACCTTGGCATTGTAGTAATAGATCCTCAGCAATTCACCTTCCGAATCCGCCGCGAGCAGTTTGCCGAGACGGTGGAAGTCAACGTCCATGCGGCCGACATTGTCGCGCAGACCGTTGTAGAAATTGCTGCCGTCGATGAAGACAGCGACTCGTTTCATGGTGACTCCTGTGTTGCAATCTGTTGCCGATGCGCGCTGGTATCCGGGCGGGATGGGGAGAGGGCTGTTCAAAGAGGGTACTGCATCATTCCCCGGAGGCGGACCGCCACCGATCGTCTGCAAGCCCGACTCCA